>Ga0180223_1000076_pt1:2500-221495 | contig 221495 bp, 190 predicted proteins | sample eDN5th30CKraftOP_FD_151337 | JGI IMG/M metagenome (GOLD analysis project Ga0180223, IMG submission 151337) | Enriched Organic Plus compost microbial communities from Emeryville, California, USA - eDNA 5th pass 30_C Kraft OP (version 2) (version 2) ...
GAGGACCTCACGGCCCTCCCCTTCCCGTCCCTCAACGACGGAGTTTAGCGCCTTACTCGGCAGCCATGGTCTTCTTGAAGGTGTCCAGGTGCTTGGACTGGGCCTCGATCATGCGCTCGCGATAGACGCCATAGATGATGTCGGTGTCATGCAGCGTCACGCCGGCAATGGTCGGCGAGGCGAAAACCGGCAGTTCCACGCCCTTGTCGGCGAGGTTCTGCGCCGTACGGGCGATGAGCTCATGCATCATGATCATGGCCAGTACGGTCGAGGACCCCGAAACCGGACGGCTCCAGCCCTTGACCTCGACGATGGCGTCTTCAATCGGCGCACCGGTATCGATGACGATATCGGCGGCATCGGCCAGGCGCTTGCCCGAGGAATGGGTCGCCGGCTTGTCGAGGTTCGCCTTGGCGGTGATGGCGATGACGGTCATGCCGCGCTTCTTGGCATAGAGCGCCGTATCGATACCCGAGGCATTGCGGCCCGAGTGACCGAAGATGACGATGGTGTCGCCTTCATTGAGCGGCTGATGGTCGAGGAATTTTTCCGCATACTTCTCGGTACGCTCGAGCCAGAGCAGTTCGCGCACGCCACCGGCGCCCAGCACGTTGTGCCACATCACGCGCGGATCGGTCAGCGGATTGAAGCCGACATAGGAGCCATAGCGCGGGAAGGTTTCCTGCACGGGCAGCACCGAGTGGCCCGAACCATAGAGGTGGACGAGACCCTTGTTGGAGAGAGTCGTCGCCATGGCGGCCGAAGCCTTGACGAAGGCGTCTTCATTGGCGGCGCCGGCCTGCTCGGCAAGCTTGGTGAGCTTGCTGATATAGAGAGTGGACATCTTTTGAGGACCTTTCGGGAGGGTTAGATGTAAAGGGTTGAGCGGATCTCGTAGCGGTCGGCCCGCATGGTCGAGACGGTGAATTCGAACGGGCCCTTGGCGTCGTAGGCGATGCGCTCGACGACGAAGGCCGGAGTTCCGGCCGGAAGCCGCACCAGTTCCGCGTCGCTCTCGGCGACCGAACCCACGCGATAGACTTCCTTGGCCTTGACGGGCAGCACGCCATAGCGGGCGCGCAGCAATTCATAGAGCGACTGCATCTCCCTGGCCTCGACGGCGAGGTTGGCAAACCGCGCCTGCGGCAGGTGGGCGGTCTGGATGCCGATGGGGTCGTTGTTGCCCAACCGCAGGCGGCGCAGGCGCACGACCGGGTCCCCGAGCGAAAGATCGAGCGCATCGGCGACGTCCTCGCTGGCAGGGACAACCTCGGCATCGAGCAATTGCGTGCCGACCGTAAGGCCGAGCGTCGCCATCTCCTCGGTGAAGCTGGTGAGGCCGCGCACGCCGGCGACCACGGTGGCGCTGCGCACGAAGGTGCCGCGGCCATGTTCGCGGCGCAGCAGGCCCGCTTCCTCCAGATTGCGCAAAGCGTGGCGCACGGTGATGCGCGAGATGCCGAGGAGATCGCAGAGCTTATCCTCGTTGGGGATCTGCGAACCCGAAACCCATTCGCCGTTCTCGATGAGGGCGCGCAGCGCCATCTCGGCCTGGTGCCAGAGCGGTTCGGCGCGGCGGCGATCGGGCTTCTGGAAAGTCTTGAACTCAGTCATGGCGCTGTCCCCATTCCCTGCCCATGCTGCCGGCAAAGGCCGCGCCGACGAGGCCGGCGCGCGGCCCGAAATGGCCGGCACGGATTTCGATATTCCGCAGATGCGGAGGAAGTTGCCGACGCAAGGCCGCCAGCATCGGCGGCACGATGACGTCGGTGGACGAAGCCACCCCGCCCGCCAGGATCACCGCCTGCGGATCGAGCAAGGCCACGGCGCCGGAAAGCGCGGTGCCAAGAGCCTTCATTGGCTTGGCCAGGGCCGCGACGGCCTCGGGCTGGCCCGAGCGGGCGGCGGCGATGAGCGCCGAGCCGTCCTTGAGGCCGATCGCCTGGCCGGCGGCATCGAGGGCGCGGCCTGAGGCGTGGCGTTCGAGCCAGCCGGAGCGGTCTTCGCCCGGATCGGTGAGATCGGCACTGGCCCAGCCGAAGGAGCAGGCTCCTCCCCCGCTGCCGCGAATAATGCGGCCGCCTGCCAGCACGGCCGAGCCGATGCCCGTACCGATGGCGAGAAGGATGGCGTCCGAGAGTCCCCGGGCCGAGCCTGCCGCGACTTCGGCAAGCAGCGCGAATTGCGCGTCGTTGCCGAGGCCGATCTCGATACCCGGAAACAGGGTCTTAAGATCACTGCCGTCGAGATAGCCGAGATTGGGCACCCAGACGCAAGTGGTGTCACGGGCGAGGCCCGGAATGCCGAGACCGAGATGGCTGGCGCCGTGTTCGGCGATGAGGCCTCCGACCTTGGCGACGAAATCGTCGAGGTTTTGCGGGGCCGGCCATTCGCCAACAGGCTCGACGCCTTGGGGATTGGCGGCATCGGCGATGCCCGCACGCAGGCGCGTGCCGCCCAGATCTATGGCGAGAACGCGGGTCATCCCTTCACCCCCGTGGCGACGATCGAGTCGACGAAGAAGCGCTGGAGGAAGACGAAGAGGATCAGCGGCGGCAATACCGCTAGCGTCGCGCCGGCCATGACCAGGCCCGTATTCATGGCGCCGCGGTTATAGGAAAGCAGGCGCGAGAGCGAGATCACGATCGGATACTGGTCGGTATTGCCCTGCAACACCGTCAGCGGCCAGAGATAGCTGTTCCAGTGGTAGACGAAGGCGAAGAGCGCCAAAGCCGCGATGGCCGGCACCACCGAGGGCGCCACGATCTGGAAGACGATCTTGAGCTCGGAGGCGCCATCCATGCGGGCGGCATCGATCAGCTCGTCGGGCACGCCCTTGATGAACTGGCGCATGAGGAAGATGCCGAAGGCATTGGCCAGGTTCGGCACGATGATACCGGCCAGGCTCGCATTGAGCCCGAGATAGCCCACGATCCGATAGAGCGGGATCAGCGTCACGATGGGCGGCAGGAACATGGTGGCGATCAGCACCGAGAACAGCAGGTTCCGGCCCCGGAACTGGTACTTGGCGAAGGCGTAGCCGGCCATGAGCGAGGTGACGAGGATCGCGCCCGTGGTGAAGACGGCGATGATTGCCGAGTTGAGGAACGAGCGCCCGACGCTGATGACGTCGGCCACCTGCCAATAGGCATCGAGGTTAGGCGATGCCGGGAACCAGACCGGCGGCACCGCCATGGTTTCCTGCGGGGTCTTGAGGCTGGTCAGCACCATCCACACCAGCGGGAAGGCGGCGACGACCGAGGCCAGGATAATGAGCGAAAAGATGATCGCCTTGGAGAGCGAAATGCCGGTCCAGCGCGGACGTTCGTTGCTGCGCGGTTCGGCGGAGGCAAGGACCTGGGTCATGCGCGGTCTCCCTTGCGGCCGAAGAAGGCGAACAGGGCGACGATGGCCACGATCAGCGAGAGCATCAGCGTCACCGACATCGCCGAGCCCAACCCGCCCTGGGCGCGTTCGATGCCGACGCGCCTTATATGATAGGTGAGGACATTGGTGGAATTGACCGGCCCGCCCTGTGTGATGAGCGCCACCGGCTCGAACACCTGCACCGCATTGATGATGGCGATGACCGAGGCAAAGAGCATGGTGTTGGCGAGCAGCGGCAGCGTGATGGTGCGGAACTTCTGGTCGGCGCGGGCGCCATCGATCTCGGCGGCCTCATAGAGCGAGGCGGGGATCTGGGTCAGCCCGGCCACTACCAGCACGGTGAAATAGCCGATCTGCTGCCAGACATTGAGGATGACGATCGAGAACAAAGCCGTGTTGGGCGAGGAAAGCCAGGTCTGCGGCCCGATGCCGAACCAGCCCAGGATCTGGTTGAGCGGGCCTTCGGTCGGCGAATAGAGCTTTGAGAACACCAAAGCCACCGCGATCATCGGCACCATATAGGTGGAAAACAGCACCGTGCGCAGGAAGACCCCGCCCCTGACATGCTTCTGGTGGACCAGCAGGCCCAGCCCTACCGACAGCGGCAGAATGATGATGACCGAGAGCGCCGTATAGATGGCGGTATTGACCAGCGCGCCCTTGAAGTCGCGGCCGATCGAGGTGTTCGAAAAGATATCGACGAAGTTCTTGAGGCCGATGAACTGGGCGGTCTCGAAGCCGGTCTGCGTCGACCAGTTCTGGAACGACAGCCAGATGGTGAGCAGCATCGGCACGAAGATGAAGACGCCGATCACAGCGACGGCCGGGCCCAGCATCATGGCCAGCGATCCTATAGTCTGTCGTTGCATCGGCTATTCCTGAAAGTCGTCCTGTAGGTAGTGGTCAGCCCACCACCCTCGATCCATCCCCACCACCGCACTTCCCCGGCTTCAAGCCGGGGCCCACGGATTTCCCCACGCGGGTGGAGGATTGGAATGGGCCCCGGGTCTTCGCCCGGGGAAGTTCCGTATTTGGGGTGAGTTGGTGGCGTGGTTTACCCACGCCACCTTTGAGCCTTACTGCGCGTTGCGCGTCAGGATCTCTTCCGCGTCGGCCTGGGCATTGGCCTGGGCGTCAGCAGCGTTGAGCTGGCCGAACTGCATGGCTTCCAGCGTCTTCTGCAGGGCCTCGGAGAATTCCTGGCCGCCGAGAACGGTCGGGAACGGCTTGGCGTCGGCGAGAGTGGCGGTGTAGCCGGCGAGGAACGGATCGGCGAGCTTGCCCGAAAGCGCGGTCACGTCCGAATTGCGCGAGGGCAGGATACCCATCGAGATGAGGATATCGGCCATGGCCGAAGCGCCTTCCGGACCGGATTCCGGCCCATTGAGCCAGGTGAGGAAATCCCAGGCGGCAGCCTGTTCTTCCGGCGAGGCCTTGGCGTTGACCACGGTCATCCACGAATAGGAGATCGAGCGGGCCTTGTCGCCCGACGGACCCACGGGAATCGGCGCAGTGGCGATATCGGCGAAGGCATCGCCCATGCCGGCCTTGAGGGCGGATTCCCACCAATTGGCCATGATGATCATGCCGGTCTTGCCCGAGACGAAGTTGTCCAGGAACGGCCCGGTGGTGTTGGCGTCGGCCGTGGCCATTGCCGGATCGGAATAGCCTTCCTTGATCAGCGTCTCATAGAGCTCGAAGGTCTGCTTGGCCTGGTCCGAATTGAGGACCGGCTTGCCGTCGACGACGAGGTCGCCGCCGTTCGAGACGAGGAGCGAGGCGAACGGGTGCAGCACGCCGGCAGCCCAGGAATTGATCAGGCCGAACCCCTGCTGGCCCTTTTCCTTGCTGGTCAGCGCCTTGGCGGCGGCCAGGAACTCGTCCCAGGTCTTGGGCGGCTCGGCAATGCCGGCTTCCTGGAACAGCTTCTTGTTGTAGTTGAGCGCGTAGACGTCGATTTCGTTGGGCACGCCATAGAGGGCGCCCTTCTGGCTGGCAGCCGAGACGATGCCGGCCGGCCAGTTGGCGGTGACGTCCTTGGCCACAGCTTCGGGAGCCGGAGCGACGAGCGCATCCTTGGCCAGATCCGGCAGCCAGGCATCATAGATGCCGGCAATGGTGGCGCCGCCGGCACCGCCGCCCGAGGTCCGCAGCGTCGTCAGCAGGTCGCCGAACGGCACGGCGCGCACGGTGATCGCCACATCCGGATGCGCTTCCGAATAGGTCTTGGCGGCAGCTTCGAGCTTGGCGACGGTATCGGGCGCCCAGTGCGTCAGGAACGACACGTCGACGGCCCAGGCAGTACCCGGCATCATCGCGACAAGCGCGATGGCGGCGCAAGAAATGCTCCGGTTAAGCTTCATTGAAATTCCCTCCTTTGACCGGGGATGGGTAGCCCGGCCCTGTTTGACAGAAGGAGAGGTTATAACGTCATAATTGGAGTGGCAAGAGGTTATAACGAGTTGGGGATCGAGCTTGAGGCCCTCCCCCCTCCCATCCTCCCCCGCAAGGGGGGAGGTGTTTCGATCGGGTTGCTGGAACGCAAAGCGCTCAACAAGCACGGTCAGCACCTCCCCCCTTGCGGGGGAGGCTGGGAGGGGGGAGCCACAAACCCCAAACCAAAAAGGGCGGTACAAGCCGCCCTTTTCCTTACTCCGCCAGTACCAACCCCCTGGTCAGCTCCAGCGCCTGCCGCTCGAACAGCCGGCGATAGATGCCGCCTTGCAGCTGGATCAGCTGGGCGTGATCGCCTTCCTCGACGATCTTGCCCTTGTCGAACACCAGCAGCCGGTCGAGCGACTTCACCGTCGACAGCCGGTGCGCGATGACGAGGGTGGTACGCCCCACCATCAGCCGTTCCATGGCCCGCTGGATCAGCACTTCGCTTTCCGAATCCAGGCTCGACGTCGCTTCGTCGAGGATCAGGATCGGCGCATCGGCCAGGAAAGCGCGGGCGATGGCCACGCGCTGGCGTTCGCCGCCCGAAAGTTTCACGCCGCGTTCGCCCACCAGCGTCTCATAGCCCTTGGGCAGGTCCGTGATGAAATCGTGGGCGCTGGCGAGGCGGGCCGCCTGCTCGATCTCGGCGCGGGTGGCGCCGGGGCGGGCGTAGGCGATGTTCTCGGCCAGCGAACGGTGGAAGAGGATCGGCTCCTGCTGCACGATGGCGATCTGCTGGCGCAGCGAGGATTGCTGCACCTTGGAGATATCCTGCCCGTCGATCAGGATCTTGCCGCCCGTCACGTCATAGAGACGCTGGATGAGCTTGACGAAGGTCGTCTTGCCCGAACCCGAATGGCCGACAAGGCCCACCTTCTCGCCCGGCGCGATATGCACAGAGAAGTCGCTATAGAGCGGACGCGAATGGCTGCCGTAGCGGAAATCGATGTGGTCAAAGTCGATCTTGCCTTCCTCGATCACGATCGGCTTGGCGCCCGGCTTGTCCTCGATGCCCAGCTTCTGGTGATGGATGTCCACCAGCTCCTCCATGTCGTTGACCGACTTCTGGAGGTTGCGGATGTGCATGCCCACGTCACGGAGGTACCCCTGGAGAATGAAGAAGGTCGTCAGCACGAAGGTGATGTCGCCGGCCGAGGCCACGCCGGTCTGCCAGAGCCAGAGGCCCGCAGCCAGGATGGCGCCGCGCATGGCAAGCAGCATCACGCCTTGGACCGAGCCGTTGAGCGTGCCGCGGTTCCAGGTGCGGTCGGTACGGTGGCTCCACTTGTCGACCACCTTGGAGAGGCGGGATTCCTCGCGCGTCTCGGCCCCGAACGCCTTGACCACATTGTTGCACGAGATCGCATCGGCCAGCGCGCCGCCCAGCTTGGTGTCCCACGCATTGGAGAGCGTGGCGGCCGGAGCGACATAGCCCACCGAGAGGAAGAAGGTGAGACCGATATAAAGGAGCGAACCCACGCCGACGATCACGCCCATGATCGGCCAGTAAAGGCCGAGGAGGATCGTCGAGCCCACCAGCATCACCAGCGAGGGGAAGAGCGCGACCAGAATCGTGTCGTTGAGGAGATCGAGCGCCCACATGCCGCGCGTGACCTTGCGCACGGTCGAGCCAGCAAAGCTGTTGGCATGCCAGTCGGTCGAGAAGCGCTGCAGGCGATGGAAGGAATCGGCGACGATGTCGCTCATCATCCGCAGCGTCAGCTTGATGATGCCCATGAAGGTGAGCTGGCGCAGGACGACCGAGCCAAGGCCCAGCGCCATCAGCGCCCAGAACGCCGCAATGGCGGCATTCCATGCGATCTCGTCGCCTGCCGCGCCGCTGGCGACGGCATCCACGAGCCGGCCCGAATAGAGCGGGGTCAGCACGTCCGCGATGGTGGCGACCATGATGAAGCCGACGATGGAGGCAATCCGCCACGGCTGTCCGGCCCAATGTTGGGCAGTAAATCCGAGCACGCTTTTGAACGCGTGCGCACGGATATCGAGCTTGAAACGAGCCATTGTTTTCGATCCGGACTCGCCCGCACGCGGCACGAGTATCCGGTCCCATAAAGCAGAGGAAAAGAAATACATCCGGCGGGGCGGGCTGCTTGGCGGCCCCGAAACACTCAAGTGCGGATGGTGGTGACCTTGCGCGAGCGACCTAACGGTGCTGCTTGGCCATAATCCCGAGGTGTGGGAGTGCTCCGGCCGGGAAAACGCGCATATCTGTCATAAGACGCCTCCCTGTAGCGTGAGCGAAGAAGAGGTTTGTAGCTGAGGGTTTTGAGTTTGGGAAGGGGGAAAGCGGGGGCTGGGATAGTGCGAAGAGAGATAGGGGAATTGGCTCACCCCCCTCCCAGCCTCCCCCGCAAGGGGGGAGGTGCTGATCGAGGATGTGGGACGCTCAGTGCTCAAGCAACTGGATCGAAACACCTCCCCCCTTGCGGGGGAGGCTGGGAGGGGGGTGAGTAACAAGCACATCCTCGCCCCCCTACCCCGACCCCCCATCCCCTGCTATCTCTCCCATCCCCACCACCGCAGCACGCTTATGTCCCCACGCCCTCACAACATCCCGCTCGGCATTCTGGCCGGTATCGGCGCCGGCGCCTTCTGGGGCGGGGTGTTCCTGTTGCCAAAGGTGCTGCCAGAGTTTTCTCCGTTCGAGCTGACGGTGGGGCGCTACCTCATCTATGGGCTGGTCTCGTTCCTGCTGCTGGCGCCGCAATGGCGGCGGATCAGGCGCGTCGTGACCTCGGCCGACTGGGCCGCGCTCATGCGGCTCTCGATGCTGGGCAACATCGTCTATTACCTGTTCCTGGTTGAAGCGATTCATCTGGGCGGCATCGCCATCGCCTCGCTCATCGTCGGGCTGATCCCGGTGGTGGTGACACTGGTGGGCTCGCGCGACCACGGCGCCATTTCGCTCAAGTCCCTCGCCGGCCCGCTGCTGGTGATCGCGGTCGGCATGGTGCTCATCAACTACGATCTCTTCGCGGTCCAGCCGGGCGGACTCGAGCCCTGGCTGAAACTCGTCGGCGTCGGCTGCGCGGTGGCCGCCCTCGCCTGCTGGTCGGCCTATGCCGTCGGCAATGCCCGCTGGCTGGGCAAGGTGCACGATATTTCGAGCCAGGACTGGTCGCTGCTGACCGGCCTCGTCACCGGCGCGCTGGCGGTGATCCTCGCCATTCCGGTCTTCATATTGTCGCCGGCCCATGCGGCGCCGGACTGGATGAATTTCTGGATCGGCAATGCCATCGTCGCCATCGGCGCCTCGGTCATCGCCAATGGCCTCTGGAATGCGGCGAGCCGCTTGCTGCCGCTGACGCTTTCCGGCCAGATGATCATCTTTGAAACCCTTTTCGCGCTGCTCTACGGATTTCTCTTCGAACAGCGCTTCCCGCGGCCGCTCGAAATCCTGGCGATCGCGGCTCTCATCATCGGCGTCATCTGGTCGGCCCGGCTGCACCAGGGACACGCGGCCCAACATCAATAAGGCGAGGAACCATGACCCAAGACGCGAACTGGACTGACCGGCCCTATCACCGGCGCTGGCTCGTCGACCAGGCCAATGCCCTGTTCGATTTCTTCCAGCAGGCTTCCATCAACCCGGCCGGCGGCTTTAACGAACTGACCGACGACGGCAAGCCGCAGACCTGGCTCAACGGGCTGCGCCAGATCCACGTCACCACGCGCATGGTCCATTGCTTCTCGGTGGGAAGCCTGCTCGGCCGCCCCGGCTCGGACGAGATCATCGACCACGGCCTCTCCTATATCTGGGAAAAGCACCGCGACGCCGAGCATGGCGGCTATATCTGGAGCCTGGACAATCACGGCCCCAAGGACACCAGCAAGCAGGCCTATGGCAACGCCTTCGTGCTGCTCGCCGCTTCCAGCGCCAAGGTCGCCGGCCGCCCGATGGCCGACCAGATCCTTGCCGACATCACCGAAGTCATCAACACGCGCTTCTGGGAAGAAGCCAATGGCGCGGTGACGGAGGAGTTCAACCGCGACTGGTCCCCGATCAGCAATTATCGCGGCCAGAATTCCAACATGCACCTGACCGAAGCGCTGATGGCCGCCTTCGAGGCCACGGGCGACCGGTCCTATCTCGACAAGGCCGAGCGCATCGCCGACCTCATCATCAACCGCAATGCCCGCAAGCTCGGCTGGCGCGTGGCCGAGCACTTCGATTCCAACTGGGTGCTCGATGAAGGCTATCGCGGCGCCGACATGTTCCGCCCCGCCGGCACCACGCCCGGCCATTGGCTCGAATGGGCGCGCCTCTGCCTCCAGCTCTGGGTGCTGGGCGGCAAGAAGATCGACTGGCTCAAGGAGGCGGCGCAGGGCCTTTTCAAGGCCTCGATCGACCTGGGCTGGGATTCCGCGCGTGGCGGGTTCTTCTATACCCTCGACTGGCAGAACCAGCCGGCCTTGAAGCAAAAACTCTGGTGGCCGGTAAGCGAAGCCATCGGCGCCGCCGCCTTCCTCAAAACCCATACCGGCGAAGCCTATTACGAGGACTGGTACCGCAGGCTCTGGGACTTCGCCGCCAACCACCTCATCGACGTCGACAAGGGCGGCTGGCACCCGGAACTGAGCGAAGACCTCAAGGTGGGCTCCAGCCTCTTCGAGGGCAAGCCGGACATCTACCACGCCCTGCAAGCCTGCCTCATCCCGCTCTTCCCGGCGGAAGGGAGCCTGACCAAGGGCATCAAGGACAGCGGCGGGCGGATTTAGGGTTTGGGGCCAGGCCTCGACGGCTAACGCCCGCTTAACCCTACCCCCGCAATTCTCCCCAATGCGCGCGCCGGCGAGGCAGAATGCATTTTGCATTCATCCGTCCGAGCGCGCGCATGGCCCTGGTTCATACTGCCGATACAGCGGCCTCTCTCGGCCCTGCCGCGGGGGTGGAATATATTCAGGCGCGGGCGCGGGCGCTGCTGCCTCTGGTCGTCTGGGGCTGGATCTTTTCGGGCGGCATCATCCTTTTCGAACCGTCCTTCTATGAATTGCTGTTCATCCCCGTGCTCGGCGTCGCCGTGCTGGCCGGATTGCGGCTCTATCGCTCGACGCTGCCGCTGCTCCTGCTCACGATAGCGCTCATGCCCTTCGCGCTCATCGCCTCTTTCCAGGTGCGCAACATTCCGCTGACGCAATCCTTCGTCTTTGCCATCGTCACCATCTTCCTGATGCTGACGTCCTATTTCGCCGCCAATTACGTGGCGTTCGACACCCAGCGCCGCATGCGGCTCATCATGAACGCCTACACGGTGATCGCCGTCATCTCCTGCGTCGTCGGCGTCCTCGGTTACCTGCACCTGCTGCCCTCCAGCGACATGTTCATCCGCTATGGCCGCGTCAAGGCGATGTTCAAGGACCCCAACGTCTTCGGTCCCTTCGTGATCCTGCCCGGCGTCTATGCCCTGCAGAAAATCCTGCTGACCCGGGACCCCAAGCGCATGCTGGTCGGCTCGGCCGTCTTCATGATCGTCCTGGTCGGCGTCTTCGCCAGTTTCTCGCGCGCCGCCTGGGGCAATTATGCCGCTTCCTCGTTCCTCTGCTTCCTGCTGGTTTTCCTCCTGGAAGCGGGCATTCGCGACAAGGTGCGCCTGATCCTGCTCGGCATGGCGGGCGGCGCGGTGCTCATCGTGGCCCTGGCCGGCATCATTTCGACCCCCGCCTTCAACACGCTGTTCGAGGCCCGCGCCAGCGTCACCCAGAACTACGATACCGGCGAGACCGGGCGCCTGGGCCGGCAGGGTTACGCCTATGACCTGGCCCTACAGCATCCCTGGGGCCTGGGCCCGATGGAATTCGGCACGCTCGATATCGTCGAGGCGCCGCACAATACCTATGTCACCATCTTCCATCACTATGGCTGGGGTGGCGGCATCGCCTATTGCCTGTTGGTGATCCTGACGCTCTGGCGCGGCATCTGGGGCCTGCGCTTCAAGTCGACGCGCCTGCTGCTCATCCCGCTCGTGGCCACCTATGTGCCCCACGTCATCGAGGCCGCCATCATCGATATCGACCATTGGCGCCACTACTTCCTCATCGTCGGGCTCATCTGGGGCGTCACCACCTTCAACATCGCCGACCGGCCGCGCCCGGCCCGCGAGGCCGCCCTGATCTAGACTCGTTTGAAATCTGCTGATCCAATAGCGACCTAGCCGCGTTTATCCCTGTGCATACGTCTGCAAGTCAGCCTCAGGATGTCGTCAATGCCCGGCCAGCCGATCATCGAACTGCGCGACCTGGGCAAGCACTACGGCAATAATGTCGCGCTCGAAGGCATCAATCTCGACATTCTCGATAACGAGGCCTTTGCCCTGCTCGGGCCCAATGGCGCAGGCAAGACCACGCTCCTCCACATCCTCTGCTCGATCCTGACGCCCGATGCCGGCACCGCCACCATTGCCGGGTTCGACGTGGTCAAGCAGCCGCTGCGCGCCCGCAAGCACCTGGGCGTGGTGTTCCAGGAACCGAGCCTCGACGACCGGCTGACGGTCTATGAGAACCTCGATTTCCATTGCCTCATCTACCAGGTGCCGGCGGGCGAGCGGAAACGGCGTATCGCCGACGTGCTCGAACTGGTCGAACTCTCGCCCTGGCGCAACAAGCTGGTGCGCACGCTCTCCTCGGGCATGAAGCGCCGGCTCGAGATCGCCCGCGCCCTCGTCCACGATTCCCGCATCGTCTTCCTCGATGAACCCACGGTCGGGCTCGACGTCCAGTCGCGCGCCCGCATCTGGGATTATCTCGCCGAACTGCGCCGGCGCCGCCGGATCACGCTCGTGGTCACCACCCATTACATCGAGGAAGTCGAGAACTGCGACCGGGTCTGCATCATCGACCACGGCAGGATCATGGCCATCGGCACGCCCTCCGGCCTCAAGGCCGAATATGGCCGCCAATCCCTGCGGGTGATCCCGATCGACGCCACGGCCATGGCCGAGATCGAGATCGCCTATCCGCAAGCCGGGCGCGAAGGGGAGGAACTGGTCCTGCCGGTCGAGGACGACCGCTTCGCCGGCGCCTTCCTCGCCCGCTACGGCAACCGCGTGCGCGAATTCGTGCTCGATACGCCCAGCCTCGAACAGGTGTTCCTGGCGCTGACCGGCCGGGCTCTGCGCGACAAGGAAGCGACGGGGCGGGAGCGCACCTATGCCTTCGGCCAGCGCGGCGGAGAACATACCCGATAGGAGAATTGCCTTGCATCTGATCGGTGGGGTCTATGCCATCTGGCTGCGCGAGGTGAAGCGGGCGCTACGCGACCGCGGCCAGCTCATCGGCGGCGTCAGCCGCCCCCTGCTCTGGGTGCTGATCATGGGCATCGGCCTCAACCCCTATTTCCGCGGCGAGATCTACGGCGAGGTCCGCTTCGTCGTGCCCTATACCTATCTCCAGTTCATCTTCCCGGCCGTGATCGTCCTCAACATCATGTACACCTCCGTGCAATCGGCGGTGTCGGTGATCTGGGACCGCGAATTCGGCTTCCTGCGCGAGGTGCTGGTCTCGCCCATGCCGCGCAGTCTCATCCTCTTCGGCAAGGTGCTGGGCGGCACCACCGTAGCGGTGCTGCATGGGTGCCTGGTGATCCTGCTGGCGAGCTTCGCCGACGTCACCTTCACCCTCGGCCAGTTCCTGCACGCGCTGCTGCTCATGGCGCTGCTGGCCTTCGGGCTGGTGTCGCTCGGTGTCATCATTGCCAATCGCGTGCGCAGCTTTGAGGGGTTCGGCGTCTTCTCGAACGCCATCATCCTGCCGCTCTATTTCACCTCCTCCTCGATCTTCCCGCTCGATCCGGCGCTGTCGCGGGCGCAGATGACGGTGATCTATCCGGAATGGCTGATCTTCATCGTCACCTGGAACCCGATCACTTATGCGGTCGACGCCCTGCGCGGGGTCTTCCTCAATTTCAACCAGTTCAACCCCAATGCGGGACCGGCGGTCATCGTGGGCATGGCCGTGATCTTCTTCCTTGTCGCCCTCTGGGAATTCCAGAGGAACTGAGCCGTGACAGAGCCTGAAACGCCGATGCCCGAGCCGCCAGAGGATGAAGGCTTCTTCGCCTCGCGTCTCTGGCGCGACCTTCTCATCCTCATCATTACCATCGCGCCGATCGGGCTGGTTTACCTGCTGCCCACCGACACCTCGCTGGCCGATGTCCAGCAGCGTGGCCTCATCACCGCTTGCGTGCCGACCTCCTATCCGCCGCTGGTCATGGAAGGCGAGGATCGCGGCTTCGACATCTATATGCTCGAGGAAATGGCCAAGCGGCTCGGGGTGGCGATTTCGTTCAACGTCAACCCGGCCATCGGGCAGGATTTCAATCCGCGCAACTGGCGCATCAACCGCGCCCAGTGCCAGATCATCGGCGGGGGCGTGGTGGTATCGGACCAGACACGCTCGTTCCTCGACACCATCAGCACCGACATCGAAACCGGCTGGGCGGTGCTCTCCAAGGGCGAGGCCGTGCTCAACCGGGGCGACAAGGTCGGCATTTTTCCCGGCGCAGGCGGGCTCGACCGCGTCGGCCTCGCCGCCCTCATGCGCCAGCACGGGATCGCGGTGACGCTCCTGCCCTCCGCCGCCGCGCTCGAACAGGCGCTGGCATCGGGCGCCGTCGATGCCGCTATAACCGAAAGCCTGGGCGCCCGCGGCATCGCCAGGTCGCACCCGGACTGGGTGGTATCCTGGCTTCCCGGAGGCGCCGGGCGCTACGCCCTGGGTTACGGGCTCTGGAAGGGCGACCTCACCCTCAAGAAGCGATTGCAGGCGATTCTCGCCGATCTCGAACGCGAGGGCTTCGTGCGCGACCTCGAAAGCCGCTACGGCATCCTGCCGATAGAAGCGGTGGCGCAATTCGGCCAGGAGGGGCAGAACCCGTGAATTTCATCTCCGATCTTTCGCTCTCCCAGATCGTGACGCGCCTCGCCGGCTATCTGATCGTCGTGGCCATCCACGGCTTGGCGCTTGCGGGCCTGGCCAACGGGATGGGCGACCGCGATCCGGCCGCCAACGGCCGGCTGACCCTCAACCCGCTGCCGCATGTCTCGCTGCCCGGCATCGTCGCCGCCATCGTCTTCACCGTGAGCTGGATGCGCCCGCTCCCGATCGAGGCGCGCGTGCTGCGCGGGGGGCGGGCCGGTCTCGTCCTGCTCTACCTCCTGAGCCTGACCGCCGTTCTCGTCCTCGTCTGGGTCATCACGCCGCTGCGCGTCTGGCTTTCGACGCTCCTTACCGGCACTGCCGCGCTCTCGGTGCTGGGGGTTCTCGATGCGGCCCAGCGGGTCGGTATCTGGTTCGTATTGCTCAACGCTCTGCCCCTGCCCGCACTCACCGGCGCCCTGCTTTTGCAGGCCGCCTGGCCGCCCGTCGCCGAGCGCCTGCCCCGGCTGGAATTGCCGGCCATGCTGATTTTCCTCCTCGTATTGGGAACCGGATGGTTCCAGACCACGTTAAGCCCGCTTGAGTCGGGCTTGGTCCGTCTGTTGATGAACTGACCGTTCCGGCGCGTGGCCGGCTTCGGGGATTTCCGCCGTTCGGGAAAGCCCCGGAATGCCGACAGCTTTGATGTGTATGCCTTTTTCCATATGCCTTTCCCAGGCGGCGCTCCGGGCGCCGCGCTATCACGGTGTAGGAGGATACCTTGCCACTCTCCAGCAAACTGACTGCAGGTCTGGCCGCGCTCGCCGCCGGCATGGCCCTGCATGGCGGCGCTTTTGCTGCCGACGGCCACTTCACCGCCGACCAGGCGGCGCAGGGACAGACACAGTTCAATTCCAATTGCGGCTCCTGCCACGGCATGCAGCTCGAGGGCGGCGTCGGCCCGGCCCTCAAGGGCGTCGACTTCCTGGGCAATTGGGGCACGGCAGGCGGCATCTATGACTATTTCTCGGTAGCCATGCCGCCTACCGCCCCGGGCAAGCTGGGCGAGGCGGTCTATGTCGATATCCTCGCCTATATCCTGAGCGTGAACGGTCTGGCGGCCGGCGACCAGGAACTCACCGCCGACCCGGCCGTTCTCAACGCCATCAACCTCACCGAAGCCGCCGCCGCCAATGCCGGCAGCGCCCCGGCCGAGGCGGCCCCCGCCGAGACGGCCGAGGCCGTGCCGGTGCCGCAGGCCTTCACCTGGGGCAAGTCGCTGCCGACCCAGCAGCCCGATGGCTCCGTCAAGGACGTGGTTTCCGGCCCTGCCGGCGCCAGCGCCAATCCGTGACCCGTGCCGCCGGCGGCTGGTCGCCGGCGCAATCGACGGCCGTTCCGGACCGCCGTGGCCAAAACCCTTTGGGAGACCCCTGATGACTATCCGTCTCAAGACCCTGCTGGCATTCACCGCGATAACCACCCTTGCCCTGCCTGCCTTCGCGCAGGATGCGGCTGCCCCCGCCGCCCCGGCGGCGCGCACCTACAAGCCCGTGACCAACGACATGATCCTCAATCCGCCTGCCGAGGAATGGATCAGTTGGCGCCGCACCGTCGACAACCAGGGCTATAGCCCGCTCGATCTCATCAACAAGGATACCGTCAAGAACCTCGAGCTCGCCTGGGCCTGGCCGATGGCCGCCGACGGCCAGCAGGAGGCCGCTCCGCTCGTTCATGACGGCATGATGTTCCTCTCGACCAACCAGAACATCATCCAGGCGCTCGACGCCAAGACCGGCGACCTCATTTGGGAATACCGGCACGTCCTGCCCGAATTGCCCACCTCCTGGGGCTACCAGCTTAACCAGGCCCGCCGGCAGAAGAACTCCATCGCCCTCTACGACGACAAGGTGATCGTGGCCACCGCCGACGCCAAGCTGGTGGCGCTCGATGCGGCCACCGGCAAGGTCGCCTGGGAAACGCAGGTCTATGACACCCAGAAGGGCTACAGCTATACCGTCGGCCCGCTGATCGTGAACGACAAGGTCATCTCGGCCATTTCCGGCTGCTCGATCGCCGGCACGGCGGGCGGCTGTTTCATCGCCGCGCACGATGCCAAGACCGGCAAGGAAATCTGGCGCTTCAACACCATCGATGATCCCAAGAACCCCGAGCAGGAAGCCTCCTGGAACGGCGTCCCGCCGGAAAACCGCTGGGGCGGCACGCCCTGGACCACGGGCTCCTATGATCCGCGCACCAATACCACCTTCTGGGGCGTGGGCATGCCCGGCCCCTATTCCCAGCTCATCCGCGGCTCGGGCGAGGGGCCGGTGCTCTATACCAACAACACTCTGGCGCTCGACGCCGATACCGGCGAGCGCAAGTGGAACTTCTCGCACCTGCCCGCCGATAACTGGGACCTGGACAGCCCGTTCGAGCGCATCCTCGTCGATGAGGGTCAGGGTGACGCCGCCAAGCACCTGCTCGTGACGGTACCCGGCAAGGACGGCATCGCCTTCGGGCTCGATCGTGATACCGGCAAATATCTCTGGTCGCGCGACACGGTCTATCAGAACGTCGTCAAGAGCATCGATGCCGAAGGCAAGGTGACGCTCAACAGCGATCTGGTGCCTACCGCGGTCAACCAGGAGGTCTTCGTCTGCACCTCGGTTTCGGGCGGCAAGCTCTGGATGACCGGCGCCTATAGCCCCAAGACGCAGACCTATTATGTGCCGCTGGCGGAGGCCTGCAACACCGTGACCCCGACCGTCACCGAGTTCACCGCCGGTAACGCCGTGGGCGCCACCAAGTTCGGGCCGCGCGTGCTGCCGCCCAACATCACCAATGGCGGCGTGGTCGAGGCCATCAACGTTGCCGATGGCGCCCGCAAGTGGCGGCTCGAACAGCGCCCGACCTTCAGCTCGTCGCTGCTGGCGACCGCTGGCGGCCTGGTCTTCGGCGGCGATGCCGGACGCTTCCTCATGGCCATCGACGACGAGACCGGCCAGGTGGTGTGGAAGACCCGCCTCAACGCTCCGATCGGCGGCTATCCGATGACCTATGAAATCGACGGCGAACAATATCTGGCTGTACCGACCGGCTTCTCGGCCCAGGCCAGCAGCTCCGCCTCGATGTTCCCGGAAATCCCGGTGCCCTCGGGCTCGGGCAATTCGCTCTTCGTCTTCAAGCTGCGCAACGATACCCAGACCGCCAGCAAATAGACGCAAGATTCCGTCTGCCGCGGAACGGGGGGCCAGCCGCCCCCCGTTTCAGTCTCACTTTTCGGACGACGCCATGCTCAAGCGCTTCCTGCTCGCCGCCCTTCTCGCCCTTTCCACCGCTACCGGTGCGCTCGCCCAGGCCGGCGGCCTGCCCGAGCAGCTGCAGCACAATACGCGGCGCCTGCAGGGCGACCAGATCACCTTCTGCATCGACGAGCAGAGCGTGGGGGCGCCTTTCGACCATCGCGTCGGCGAGGCCATCGCCTCCGCGCTCCTGCTCAAGGCCAAGTTCACCCGCGCCCCCTCCGGCTTCGGCTTCGACGCGCAGGGCTATCTCGACGAGCTGCAGATCGTGATGGCCAATGAATGCGACGTGCTGCTGGGCGTTTCACTCCAGCCGAACTTCCCCTATCCCGAATGGGCAACGCCCACCCGCGCCTATGCGCAGGTGCCCTTCGTGCTGGCGGTGACCGACCCCGGCTATACCAGGCTCTCCGACATCCCCAAGGACAAAACCATCGGCACCGCCCTGGGCTCGATCGGCGAATACGCCTTCATCACCTATAATCAGCAATTGCCGGAGGACCAGCGCTGGCGGCGCCTCCCCTATGCCGATGCCAAGCTGATGGTGCAGCGCCTCAAGGACGGCTCGCTGGGCGGCATCATCCTCTGGGGGCCCTCGCTCAGCCGCGCCGTGGGCGGCAACCCCGCCGATGCGGGCCTGCGCATCATCGACACCTCCCCGGTGCCGCAATCCTTCGTGCTCGTCGGCGGCCTCGTCTCCAGCCGCGATGCGTTCCTGCGCTCCCAGATCGATCAGGCCATCGGCTCGCTCATCGACGACGGCACCATGCAATCCCTGCTCGACGAATTCGGCTACCAGGGCAAGCCCGGCCCCCAATAAGCCGCACGCGCAGGCCGTTGCGGGCGCCGGCTCCGCGCGGCATCATCACGAAACCGTTACCTTCAAGGGATTCGACATGGCCAAGGCGTCCGCTCCCAACACTCTGCGCCAGGAATGGCCGTCCCTCGCCGCTTTGGCCGTCGGCATCGTCGCCTTCGTCTTCGAGCACCAGATCATGGCAGCCGGCCATCTTACAGCGCTGATCGCGGCGGGTGTGCTCATCGTCATGATCGTGGTGGCTTCGGTGCGCGTCGCTCACCACGCCGAAGTGCTCGCCGCCAAGGTCGGCGACCCCTACGGCACCATGATCCTGACGCTGTCGGCGGTGGCCGTGGAGGTGCTGGTTCTGGGCATCCTCATGCTCAACGTCGCCTCGCCGACGCTCGTGCGCGACACCATCTATTCGGCCGTCATGCTCGATATAAACGGCATTCTGGGCCTCGCCGCCATCATCGGCGGCTACCGTTTCGGCGAGCAGCCCTATAACGACGATTCTGGCCGGACCTATGTGGTGATGATCCTCACCGCCATGGCCATTTCCATGATCGTCCCCGAATTCATCCCCGCCGACAAATGGCACTATTATTCGCTGTTCACGATCGTGGCGATGGCCGGGCTCTATATGCTTTTCCTGCGCCAGCAGGTCGGCGTGCATTCCTATTTCTTCAGCTATTCCTATCCCAAATCGCGCGGCGGCGAGAGGGAGCATACCGAAGGTTCGGCCGGCTTTTCAGGTGCGCTTCTCGTCGCCGGCGTCGTGCTGATCGGCCTCCTGGCCGAAGTGATGTCGGGGTTTTTCAACGAAGGACTGGAAGGCTCGGGCGCGCCGCCGGCCCTCGCGGCCGTCGTGGTTGCCGCCATTTCGGCCGCGCCCGAAATTCTCACCGCCCTGCGCGCCGCCCTGGCCAATCGCATGCAGGCGGTCATCAACATCGCGTTGGGCGCGTCGCTCTCGACGGTAATCCTGACCGTGCCCGTGATGGAGGCGATAGCCCTCTTTTCGGGCCAACCCTTCATCATGGCCATGACGCCGGTTCAGACCACGATGGTCGCCGCTACACTGGTCGTCGCCGCCATCAACCTGTCGGACGGGGAAACCAACGCCATCGAAGGCATGACCCATTTCGTGCTCTTCGCCACCTTCGTGATGCTGACCTTCCTCGGCCTATAGGGTGAGATCGGCGGGTAGCTCACGCTCGAGATAGTGCGAGACTTCCGGCGTCACCACGTCGATGACCACGCCATTGGGGTCGCGGATCAGTGTGCGCATCAGCCGCCCTTCCCCACGCGGCGGATCGACGATTTCGACGCCCTCGGCAAAGGCGGCATCGGCAATGGCCACCACGTCATCGACGACCAGCGTCAGATAGGCGCCCTCCGCGATGCCGCGCGCCGCCCGCGGTACATACTGGCTGACCTCGTCGATCAGGCCAAGTTCGAACTGCCGGTCGCCCGGCAGCGCCAGGATCTTGATCCAGTCATGGGATTCGACCTCCATCATCCCGAAAATGCGCTCGTAGAAATGCACGCTGGTTGCGACATCCTTGGCCAGGATGTTGACGCGGACGCGGTGGACCATGGGCATTTTTCTCTCCTCGCCTGCTGGTGAACGACGGCACCACAATAAAACCGCCTTGTGCGATCCATGGTTCCGGCGGGGCTGGAACCGAGGCCCCGCCCGCATGGTTGTCTTTGGGCGCAGGAGACTACCGATGTCAGAGCAATCCCGAGATCAGGACAACTGGGACGACAAGGCCATATGGGGTGACCAGGCCTTCGAGCAGGCCGTGCGCGACACTGCCTATTTCATGTGGGAGCAGGACGGCCGCCCGCCCGGCCGCGAAAAGGAATACTGGTATCGCGCCATGGAGCAGCACCTGCGCCAGCGCCGCGATGAAGAGGAACTGCGCAAGGGGATGCAGTAGCACTTTCACGCAGCTGAAGCTTTTCCAACCTGTTGGCAATAACGGCCTAAGCCCCTAAAGCTTGCGCGCCCGCAATGTCTGCAGAGAACCCGATGAGCCAGGTTACCGGCCCCAGCGCACCCATCCATATCGCCCTCACCTTCGATGACCGCTACTGGGCGCCGGCCTATGCGACGATGCGCTCGATCTGCCTGGTTTCGCGCCGCCGCGCCGATATCGTGTTCCATCTCATGCATATGGGCCTGAGCGACGACCACCGGCGGCTGATGGAGGCCATCACTGCCGAATACGGCGTCACCCTCGCCTTCTACGATCTCAATGCGCAGCCGGAATTGCTGGAGCGCGTCAAGGCGCTGCCGCCGGTGCGCCACCGCCACCTCAATTTCAGCCCGATGGTCTATATCCGGCTGTTCCTGACCGACATCGTGCCGGCCGATGTCGACCGCCTCATCTATATCGACAGCGACATGATGGTGCGGGTTGCCATCGAGGAACTGTTCGAACTCGATCTCGAAGGCCATCCGATCGCCGCCGTCATGGACCCCTACGGCACCGGCTTCCAGACCGGCCGCGATTTCCGCGCCAAGCGCTACTACGACACGACCGAGCTCTTCTTTAACGCCGGGCTCATGGTCATCGATACCAAGAGGCTGGCCGCGCTCGATGTCATCGACACTGTGCGCCGGACCCTCACCCCCGAGGAATTTACCTCGGTCTACTACGACCAGGACATTCTCAATATCGCGTTGCGCAACAACTGGCGCGTGCTCGAGCCGATGTGGAATCTGCAGAACCCGACGCCCTCCCACGAGGCGCTGGCGCCCAACGTCATCCACTATACCGGCACCAACAAGCCGTGGCTGCTGTTCGGCGAAACCGCTTTCAAGCGGAACTACCGCCACATCATGACCAACGACTATTTCTACCTGTTCCTGCGCGAGCGCCTGGCGGCGCGATGGCCCTTCCTGCGGCCCTTCCTCAAGCTCAAGCTCTAGAAACGAAAAGGCCGCCTTCCGGCGGCCTTCTGTTTTCTTTGCCTCAATGCCCCGCCGGTTTCGGCGGCAACCAGCGGCCGAGCAGGAGTTCGATGATCTCGATCACCGCATAGACGCCCAGGCCCAGGAAGGAGAGGGCAAAGAGGGCGGCGAAGGCCAGCGGGGTGTTGAGCTGCGAAGTAGCCGAGAGCAGCAGGTAGCCCAGGCCGCTCGAGGAGCCCATGAACTCGCCGATCACCGCACCGATCACGGCCAGCGTGATGGCGACCTTGGCGCCGGTCAACACGAACGGGAGGGCCGCCGGGAACTGCACCTTGTAGAAGATCTGCCAGGGCGAGGCCTTGAGGCTGCGTGCCAGCTCGATCAGCTCGCGCGGCGTCGAGCGCAGGCCCGCCGCCGTATCGATGATGATCGGGAAGAAGGCTACAAGCCAGACGATGGCCAGCTTGGATTCGAGCCCCGTGCCCAGCCAGACCAGCACGATCGGCGCCAGCGCCACCTTGGGCACCGATTGCAGCGCCACCAGCAGCGGATAGAACATGAGGTTGAGGGCACGCGAATTGGCAATGGCCACGGCCAGCGGAATGCCGACGACGAGCGCCAGCAGGAAGCCGAGCAGGGTTTCCTGCAGCGTGACCCAGCCTTCCTTGAGGAGCAGCGGGAACCACTGGACGAAGGCCACGGCCACCGATTCCGGCGTGGGCAGCACGGCCGGCGATACCTTGAAGATGTGGCAGGCAGCCGACCACAGGGCCAGGATGATGACGACGCCCAGAAGCGGATAGGTAATGCGCGAAACGGTCTGGCTCATCGATCAGTGTCCCAACAGGCCAAGCGCTTCGCTCGCGCGTTTTTCGGCAGCAGTGAATTCAGGGGTAAAGCGGGTCGCCTGGCTGCGGGGGCCAGGCAGGGCCACCTCGAATTCCAGATGCACGCGCGCCGGGCGGCGGGAGAACACCACCACCTTGTCGGAAAGATAGATGGCTTCCGAAATCGAATGCGTGACGAAGAGCACCGAGGCCTTGGTCTCGGCCTTCACCTTGAGCAGCAGGTCGTTCATCTCGAGGCGCGTGAACTCGTCGAGCGCCCCGAACGGCTCATCCATGAGCAGGAGCTTGGGCTTGTGGATCAGCGCGCGGCAGAGCGAAACGCGCTGCTGCATGCCGCCGGATAGCTCGTGGGGGCGAGAATTGGCGAAGGAGGAGAGCCCGGTCAGCGCCAGCAGTTCATCGGCGCGCTTCATGGCGGCCGCGTCCTTGCGCTTGAGAATCTCCATGGGGAAGAGCACGTTTTCGCGCACGGTGCGCCACGGCATGAGGCTGGGCTGCTGGAAAACGAAGCCATAGTCCGAATAAGGACCCGTCACTTCCTTGCCGCCCACGGTGACCGAGCCCGAGGTCTTGGGCAGCAGGCCCGAAACGATCTTGAGCAAGGTGGTCTTGCCGCAACCGCTGGGCCCGAGCAGCGCGACAAACTCACCCTCGGAGAAGGCGAGATTCGCCTCGTCCAGAGCGACGACTTCGCGGTCACCGCCGCCGAAGACCTTCCGGACGTTGGTTATTTCAACAAAGGCCATCATTCCCCTTTCGATCCGACCCGCGGCTGGGACGCCGCAAAAGCGCCCGCGCGTGTGCCAGATCAGCTTGCATGTCTCCTGAAATATCTTATGATGTTCTTATGGTCAACAAGACCAAAGACCTTTCCGCCGGCACGCATCCGTGAGGGAAAAAGGGAGAAAATCATGCTGCGTAAATTCGTGGGGGTGCTGGCTGCACTCTCTGGCCTGGCCGCCACGCCGGTCCTGGCCGACAACACCAAAGTCACCTTCATTCTCGACTTCATCAGCCTGGGCCGCCATGCGCCCTGGTACGTCGCGCTCGACAAGGGCTATTTCGCCGAAGAAGGCCTCGATGTCGAAATCCTGCCGTCCAAGGGCACTGCCGACGCCATCCGCGGCGTGGTCACCAACCTCGCCCCGATCGGCCTCATCGACGTGCCGAGCCTGGTCGCCTCCGGCGCTGCCGGCGCCGACGTCAAGATCGTGGCCGGCGCCTATGTGGAGGCACCCTACTGCATCTATTCGCTCAATCCGGGTGCCAATGTGACGCAGCCGTCGCAGCTGGAAGGCCTCAAGTTCGGCTCGTCCTCGGCTTCCTTCCTGCCCCAGATCTGGCGCGCCGTGATGAACATGAACAAGCTGGACCCCTCCAAGCTTGAAGTCGTCAATGTCGACGCCGCCGCCCGCGTGCCCATGCTCGCCGCCGGCCAGATCGACGCCGTCGACCAGTTCCTGATGTCCGGCCCGGCCATCAAGCGCGCCGCGCCCGACAAGGAGCCGGTTTGCCTGTTCGCCCCCGATCTCGGCCTCAACATCTACTCGAACTCGATCGGCGTGAATAAGGCCTTCCTCGAGTCCAACCCCGACGCCGTCAAGGGCTTCGTCCGCGCCGCCATGAAGGGCTGGCAGTACACGATGGCTCACCGCGACGAGGCCACCGACATCATGGTCAAGGCCGTGCCCTCGCTCGATCCGGGCATCGTCCGCGAGGAAATCGACCTCCTCGAGAAGATCGCCATCAACGACGACGTCAAGGCCAACGGCTTCGGCCACATCCTCCCCGAAAAGATGGCCGCCACCTTCGACTTCATGAACGACAACGTCGAAATCTACGGCGACAAGCTCAAGGCCGAAGACACCTTCGTGCCGGGCTTCCTGCCCGAGCCGGGCGTGCTGCCTGAAGCAAACTGAGGTTTGCCAACCTCCCATCGAACGCCGCCCTCCGGGGCGGCGTTTTTGTTTGGGAGTAAGGGGCTTGTTGAACGCTCCGTATGCAAGCAACTGGATCGAAACACCTCCCCCCTTGCGGGGGACGCTGGGAGGGGGGTGAGCCACGCACTCGAACTCCACACCCCCCAAAAACAAAAATGCCGCCCCCTCCCGGGGACGGCACATCTCCTCCGCGGCGTTCCTGCCTCAGGCGGGTTTCACCACGCTCTTGAACTCAACCAGCACATTCGCGTACCGCGCCGTACCGACATTCTCCAACTCATGCGGCATCCCCGGCTCGCGCCACAGCGCCTCCCCCGGCTTCTCCGCCGTCGGCTTTACGCGCCCATCCGCAAACCGCATGACATTATCCCCATCGGTCAGCGGCACGACCAGATACGGCAGGTCATGCTGATGCCACGCCTGGATTTCCCCCGGCTGCAGCTCCAGCTTCCAGACGCGAACTGTGTCGTTCTCGAAGATGACTTCGTCACCGATCGTACCGAGCTTGGTGCCTTCCGGCATTCCCGTTTCGGACATGCTCACTCCTTGGATTTGAGGCGCGCCTGCAGCGCTGCCGGGTTGGTCTGGAAATAGCGCTGCCGGCGCTCCGGCGCGTAAGCTGCAAGCTGGGTGTACGGCTCGACCAACCCCATGGGGAAGGGCCAGTCGGAGCCGAACACCACACGCTCGCCCCCAAACGTCGCCTCGGCATGGATGGCCGCGGCTTCGCTGTGACAGATGCAATCGACATAGATGCCGGGGATGACCTTGGAAGGTGCGGCCCTGGAGGTATCCACGCCCGGCCGCGCCGTATCGAAGCCGCGCTCGAACCGCCCCGCCACCATCGGCAGCAGGCCCCCGCCATGGGCGAAGCACGGCATGATGCTGGGATAGCGCTCGAGCACGCCGGCAAAGATCAAGTGACCCAGCGCCACCGTGCTCTCATAAGGATTGCCGAGGAGATTGGTGAGATAGAACGACTTGAGCCGCCCATCCCCGCACTCGCCCGGATGGAAGAACACGAACGCCCCGGCGGCATCGAGCACCTGCCAGAGCGGCTCGAACTCGGCCATGCCGAGCGTACGCTCGTCGCCGGTCCCGGCGGGCATGGCAAAGAGGTTGTGGCCCCTGGCCGTGTAATCGCGCGCGACGGCGACGGCCGTTTCCGCGTCCTCGGTCGGCAGGTGCACCAGTGCGCTCAGCGTCCCGTCCGACTCCGCCGCGATCGCGTCCAGCCCGTCATTGATATAGGCGGCCCAGGCCCGCGCCTCGTCTCCACGAAGCTGCTGCCTGTAGAGCGGCGGCGGAGCGGAGATGAAGGCATGCTCCACCTTGTTCTCGCCCATCCACTTCTTGAGCGCCTCGGGCTTGAAGATCGGCTTCATGCCGACCTTGTGCCCGTCGATGATCATGGCCTCGCCATCCCAGCTCACGCCCGCGATGGCCGCGAGCCGGTCTTCCACCACCGGGATCAGATGCGCATGAACGTCGAGCAGAATACCTTCGGTCATCACTTCCGCCCGATAATGGTCTTGTAGAGGCCTTCGATGTCGGCGCCGGCCATGGGCAGGATCGCCGCCACGTGGTCGTCCGGGCGCAGCAGCACCACGACGTCTTCGCCCAGGCCCAGCTTGTCGCGCACCTTGTTGCCGATATCGAGCAGCGCACGATCGCGCAGACCGGAATCCAGCGGCGCGTCCCAGCGCGAAACCACATAGCTCTTGAGCCCCGGCAGCGTGTCGGCCGGAATATCCGGGCGACGGCGCACATCGGTGAAATAGAGCGCCGCAAAGCTGTCGTCGCAGAGGTCGTGGAGGTAAGTCCGCCCGCCCTGCCCGTCGAACACCGGCATGTCGGCGATACGGTCGCCGACGCGCAGGTTCGTGCGTTCGGTCTTGACGATCGACCAGTCCCCGGCGCCCTCGGCATCCACCTTCACGCCCAGGAGCGAACGGGTCATGGCGTTGGCCCAGTCGGTGCCTGACATGGCCTTGGCCTCGCCGGTCTCCCCGCCCATGAGTTTTCGCGCGGCTTCCGCCATCTCGCCCGATCCGTGCGCGGCCAGCGGCTGCTGCTCGCGCTCATAGCCATTGAGCAGGCTGTCGTCGGCCCAGCCGCGCAGCACCCATGCCAGGCGCCACGGCAGGTTGATGGCGTCGAGCACGCCGGTATTGAGCCCCAGCGCCCACATCGGGGTGATGAGGTGGGCGGCGTCGCCCATCAGGAACACGCGGTCGTTGCGCCACTTGGAGGCAATGCGGTGATGCACGCGATAGATGACGGTGTTGAGCACTTCGAGCGAAGTCACGTCGCCCACGAAGTGACGCACCTTGGCTTCCAGTTCCTCGCGCGTGGCCTCTTCGGCCCCCGGCGCCAGCGGGAACAGGAACCGCCAGCAATGGGGCTGGCGCACCAGGATCATCCACTCCGCCGGGTCGGCGAAATAGGCCAGGTACGGGTAGTCGCGCGGATTGGCCTTGTCGAGATCGACCTTGATGTCGACCAGCATGTAGCGCACGTCCAGCGATACGCCTTCAACTTCAATACCCAGCTGCGTGCGCACGGTCGAACGGCCGCCATCGCAGGCGAGGAGGTAAGACCCTTCGACTTCCTTGATGCCCTCGGGCGTCTCGAAGCGGGCGACGACGCCGTCCTCGTTCTGGGTAAAATCGATCAGCTTGTGACGAAGGTTCACCCAGCCTTCCGGCAGGTCTTCCAGCCCCTGCGCCAATATCGGCTCCAGGTGATGCTGGGGAATGTTGAGGACGAACGGAAAGCGCGTTTCGTCGAAGAGGTGTTCCGTCATCACCGAGGCGCGACGCTGGTTGGTCGCGCGCTCGATCTCGCCGATCTCGTCCAGCCGCAGGGCCTTGGAGAGCACGGCCTTGTCCACGCCATAGCGCCGGAAGGCTTCCACCGTGCGCGTCAGGATCGTGCCGGCCTTGGTGTCGGACGAGAAGGCATTGTCTTCCTCGAACGAGCGGAATTCGATGCCGTAGAATTTGAGCGCCAGCGCGGTCATCAGACCCACCGGACCCGCCCCGACAACCAGAACTGGCTTCATGGCTTTCCTCTAGAGAGTTTTATTCTTCATCACGTGTGTAGGCCATGTCGCGGCTCAGCACCGACGCGCTCATCGTCGCGGCGTCAGAGAGCAGGAACATGAGCGGACCCACCACGTCTTCGGGCGAACCGACGCCCAGCGTGTTCTTCCAGCTGTCGCCTTCCGCGCCCGGATTGGCGTTGCGGTATTGCGGGGTGTCGATGACGCCCGGCCAGATCACGTTGACCTTGACCCGGTGCTCGGCCACTTCCTTGCCGGCGCTCTTCAAAAAGGCGATGAGCCCTGCCTTGGTCGCCGCATAGGCCGAGGCCTTGGCCCAGCCCTGATGGGCGAGACCGGAAGAGAACGCCACGATGGAGCCGCGACGGCGATCGATCATGCCGCCGATGGCCGCCTGGTAGCACCAGACCACGCCATTGAGGTTGACCCCAATGACCTTCTCCCATTCGGAAGGGTCCATCTCGTGGATATTGGTGCGCGGCTGGATCGCGGCGCCGCAGACGAGCCCGTCGATATGTCCGAACTCGGTTTCGATGCCCTCGAAGGTCGAGAACACCGCCGCGCGGTCGGAAACGTCGAGCTTGCGGGTGACAATGGCGGGCGCTTCTGCCCGAAGGCTCGCCATCGCATCTTCATTCATGTCGCAGACCACGACCTGCGCACCGGCCCTGGAGGCCGTCAGCGCCAGGGCCCGTCCGATGCCGTTGGCCCCGCCGGTAATGACGATCACATCGCCTGTGGCATCGAACGTTGCTTTCATTTGGTCTCGCTCATCGAAGGAATGTCGGTCGTGCCGTGAAGGTCGGCCTCGACCACGCGGTTGCGCAACTGGCCCAGCCCCGTGCCCGAAACGACCATCTCGTCGCCCGGTTTCAGGAAAATCGCCGGTTCGCGCGCATTGCCGATGCCCGAAGGCGTGCCGGTGATGATGATGTCGCCCGGCTCCAGCGTCATGCCGAACGAGAGTTCGGCCACGAGCTCGGCGATCGGGAACGCCATCTGCTTGAGCTTGGCGCTCTGCATGGTCTGACCGTTAAGGGTCAGCTCCAGCGTGATCTCGGGCACGTCCAGCTCATCGCCGGTGACGATGAAGGGGCCGATCGGCATGGTCTTGTCGATGCTCTTGCCCTTGAGCCACTGCCCGCCATGGCGGCGCTGCAGGTCGCGCTGCGACACGTCGTTGGCGAGGAAATAGCCGAACACATAGTCCAGCGCCTCGGCCTTGGAGACGGAGCGGCAACGCTTGCCGATGACGATGCCGACTTCGGCCTCGTAGTCCCACTTCGCCGAGATATGCGGGTCCAGCCCGATCTCGTCGCAGGGGCCGATCACCGTGTTCGGGCCCTTGGTGAAGAACGTCGGCGCCTTGGGCTTGTCGACGTCCTGTCCCTCGCGCTTGCCGCGGCTCTCTTCAAAATGGTCCCAGTAGTTCCAGCCGGTGCAGAGCACGTCGCGGCTGAAACGCTGGATCGGTGCCATCAGCTTGGCATCGGCCAAGGGAATCGTGTCGAGCGGCGAGGCTTTCACCAGCCGCTCGATTTCGGCCTTGCCCCGCCCGATGAGGGTGACCATGTCACCCTCCTGGGCCGGCAGCAGACGGATCAGTTCGCCTTCGACCAAACCGACGCGCGGCGAGCCGGAGACATTGACGGTAGCAAGACGCATTTTTCTATTTAGCCGTTCGGAAGGACAGCGATAGCGCTGATCTCGATGAGGTATTCGTGGCTGACCATCTTGGCCACTTCGACCATGGTCGAGGCCGGAACGGGAGCCTTGAAGTACTCGGCGCGAACCTTGTGAATGATCGGGAAGTGCTCGATGTTGCGGACATAGACGTCCACGCGAACGATGTCCTCGAGCCCGCCGCCGGCAGCCTCGGCCGCCGCCTTGAGGTTCTCGCAGACCTGACGGGTCTGGGCTTCCACATCGCCGATACCGGCAATGGTGCCATCGGCCTTGCGAGCCGTCATACCCGAGATGAAGACCAGCTTGCCCTTCGCTTCGATCGTGGTCGCCTGCGAGAAGTGACCATTCGGCTTTGCGAGCTTGTCGCTGGTGATCTGCTCTTTCATTTTGCTTCCTTTTTTAGAAGTAAGACTGGACGTCGACGCCCAGTGAGGCACCCGTCTCGACCAGGCTTTTCCAGGCGGCGGGTGAAACTTTGGCGCGGCCATTGGCGCCAGTGCGGGCGGCATAGGCGAGCTCACCGGGCGCGAACACGCGTTCGACACCAGGCGCGCGGCGCGAAGCCGAAACACGATCGAGTTCTGACTTGGCCCGGCCTTCGAACTGCTCCTCGGGCACGAAGTGACCGACATCGATGGCGACGAAGACGTTCGAGCAGCGATAGGGCGTTGCCATGTTGCCGTAGAGGCCATTGACCTCGGCGCCGATATTGCCGCCCGACAGCCCGCCGGTCAGCAGGTCGACCATGAAGGCGAGACCGAAACCCTTGGGGCCGGCAGCCGGCAGCAGCATGCCTTCGATGGCCTTCTGCGGATCGGTGGTCGGCGCGCCGTCCTTGTCGGCCGCCCATCCCTCGGGGATGGACTGGCCGGCTGCGGCGGCATTGCGGATCTTGCCCATGGCCACGGCGGAAAGCGCCATGTCCACTTCCGGCCGGAACTCGCCCGCGCTCGGCACGGCTATGGCCAGGGGATTGTTGCCCGTCAGCGGTTGCGCGCCACCGGTGGCCGGCATCAGCGGACGCGTATTGGACATCACGATGCCCACCGCGCCTGCATCGGCCATCATGCGCGCATAGCGCCCGGCCGTACCGAAATGGAAGGCGTTCCGCACGGCGACGGTCGCCATGCCGAACTTCTTGGCGCGCTCGACGGCGATGGCCACCGCCTGGCGGGCGGTAAGCTGGCCGAGCACGTCGCCGGCATCGATCACGACGGCGGCGTCATTGTCCGAGACGACCTGCCCCTGCGAGCCCTTGGCAACCGAACCGGCCTTGAGGCGCTCGACATACATCGGCACCAGCATCACGCCATGGGAGGCGACGCCTTCGATATCAGCGGCAACCAGATCCTCGGCGACGATCTCGGCGGCTTCCGGCGCCACGCCGCAACCCTCAAAGATCGCGGCGACGGCCTTGGCCAGCGCCTCGGCCGAAACCGGCTCGTTGGGAGCGTTGGTCATCAGCGGGCATCCTCGTCATTGTCGTACCAGTCCGGACGCACGGGGTAGTGCGGGCCGTCATAGATCTCGACGACGACAGTGTCTTCGTGAGCGAGCGTAGGCCCGTGCACATTGCCCTTGGGGTTGCAGTAGAACGAGCCGGCTTTGAGCGTGACGCCGGTCTTGGTGTATTCATAATGGCCAGAGAGGCAGAACATCATCTGGTTGGACGCATGCAGATGCGGCGTCGGGATGCTGGCGCCCTTCTCGAACTTGATCAGCGCCACCGAAGCCCCGGTCGCCTCATCGCGCCAAAGCATCTTCTCATGCACGCCCTTGAGCGACTTCGCCCGCCAGGGCATGTCGTTCGACTGGATCAGAATCTCCTCGAGAGAGGGCATGCCCGGGGGCGTCACTGGAAGTCCGTCGTTGGCCACGAGTCACCTAAATATCAACTTTCGCTTTAGATGATATTTCACGTGATGCGAAAAGCCAAGGGCTAAGTGGCGGGCGTGTGGAAAGCCGGGGATTCGGCGCACCCAACCGTCTGCGGCCACCATTTCCGCAAGCATGGGCAGACAAAGGCAACCGGCGCGCCCTTGAGCGTCACAAGGCGCGCCATCAGCCGATATTCTTTTCAAATTTTATCGATTTGGAGCAGGGACGCCCCAACCAACCACTTGATTTACAAGAAAGAAAGTCTATTCCGCCGGGAACCGTCCCGGCACAGGCGCCGCCGCTTGCAGCTTTTCCAGCCGGTCGCGCAGCGCCTTGATATGAGCCTGCATGAAATCGCCGGCTTCTTCTTCCCGGCCCGCGACCACGGCATCGGCGATCTGGGCATGCTGGCGGTTGGTCGCGCCCACGTCGATCGTCTGCCAGAGGTTGAGATACCAGAACCGCGTCGAGCGCTCGTGGAGCATGCGGGAAAAATCGCCCATCATGGAATTGCCCGAGAGCGTGGCGATCTCGCGGTGGAACCAGCGGTCGTTGCTGGTGAAGGCGGCGATGTCGGGCGGCTCGACATTGGCGTCGGTCGCCGTGGCTATGGCCCGCAGCTTTTCGAGCTCTTCTTCCGCCACTTCGCCCGCCGCCACGCGCCGCGCCGCCGAGCGCGCCAGTTCCGGTTCGACCGTCAGGCGGGAATCCAAAATCTTGAGAATTTCGGCGAGGCTGTCCGGCTGGACGATAATGCCCTTGCGCGGCAGCACTTCCACCAGCCCTTCCAGATGCAGCCGCTGCAGCGCCTGGTGCACCGGCGTCCGTCCGAGGTCGAGCTGTGCGCAGATCGCCGCCTCGTTGAGATACTGCCCGGGCAGGAAGTGAAGGGTGATCACCTTCTCCTTGATGCGCTCATAGGCCTGCTCGACCAGCGAAAGCTGCTTTTCCCCGCCCGTGGAAGCGGCGGCAGCCTTTTTCGGCTTTTTCAGTTCGGCCATCGTCAGCTCCCCGAAACATCCAGACGATCCCGCGACCATCTTTCCCATTACATGGTAACTGAAATATCTGAAAACCACGGGCAAGACCAGTACCGCCAAGGGGGAGCGGTTTGTGCTTTGCACAACACGATTTGGCATACCGCCCCATTGCCTGCCGGCCATTCTTGGATAACCATGCGCCATTCCTTCGGTGGGGGCGCGTATGGCCGGCCAGTCGTCTCGGGAAGCTTCAGGCTATCTGTGGTGGAACATCATGGCCGGCTTGGTCTTTGCCGCCGCCGCGCTTCTTGCCATTCCGCTCCTCCAGGCCGAAATCAGCCAGGTCCTCGACAACGAGGAAGGCCAGGTCACCTGGGCGACGCTGGCCGGCGGCGTCTTCGTCACCGGCTGCTTCTTCTGGTGGCGGCTGATGTCGCGGCCGCAGCGCTTCACCGCCTGGCGCGGTGCCGTCGCCGGTGCTTTCGTCGCCGTCTTCTCCTATCCGGTCGTCTTCCTTCTTGCCGAATTCGTGCAGAGCGACTGGCGCGCCGCCGCGCCCCTCGGCACGCTGGGCGAGCGGCTGAGCAATGTCGGCCTCATCACCGCCCTCGCCTTGCTCACGAGCGGCTTTGCGGCGATCATCGTGCTCGGAATTGCCGGCGCGCTTTTCGCCGAGGTCGAGCGCCGGCTCAATCCGGCCGCCGCTGCCGCCACCGCCAGCCCGCGCCAGCGCCGCCGCGGCTTCTTCGCCGCGCTCCTGCGCATTACCGGTTTCCTTGCCATCGGCGTGCTGGCGGTCCTGGCCGGCGTCGTCATCATTTTCTCGCTCGTGCCGCTCGATACGGAGGCTCTGAACGGCGACGCCTTCCCGCCACACCCGGCGCAGAATTACGACGCGGCGCTCGCCGCCTATGCGCAGGTCCAAGCCGAGGAGGCGGCGCTGCCGCTCAACCCGCGCTGTCATTCGGCCCTCCTTACCCATGGGCAGAAGACCGCCAGGGTGGTGGTGTTCCTCCACGGCCTCACCAATTGCCCGGCCCAAGCCGATGTGCTCGGCAAGCAGTTCTTCGATCTGGGCTACAACGTCTATATCCCCCGCCTGCCCGGCCATGGCGAAGCCGACGTGCTGACGCTGGCGCTCGAGCATTTCACCGCCGAAGACCTGCTCGCCACCACCGCACGCTCCATCGATCTCGCACAGGGATTGGGAGACGAGGTCGTCGTCACCGGCCTCTCCCTGGGCGGAACCGCCGCTGGCTGGGCGGCGCAATATCGCGCCGACACGGCCAATGCCGTGCCGCTCGCGCCCTTCTTCAATCCGCATGTCGTGCCGGGCTGGGCCTCCCATGCCGCCACCGCTCTCATCCTGGCCCTGCCCAATTTCATGGTCTGGTGGGACCCGCGCGAGCCCATGGCGCCTTCGGACATGGATTATGCCTATCCGCGCTACGCCACCCATGCGCTGGGACAGACCATGCGGCTCGGGCAGGCCATCGCCCAGAGCGCCCGCGACAACCCGGCCAAGGCCAGCCGGGTCGGCATGCTGCTCAACGCGGCGGACACGGCCGTCTCCAACAATTTCGCTCTCGGAATAGCCGACGCCTGGCGCGGACACGGCCAGGACGTGGTGATGGACGAACTGCCACTCTGGCGGCAATTGCCCCATGACATCATCGATCCGCGCCAGCAGGCCGCCGATATCGCCTATGTCTATCCGCGCATCATCGCCCTGGCCACCGGTACGCCGCCGCCGGACGAGCCGCCGGCCCCGTCACAATGAATGCTGAGCCCTTAACAGCCTGAGCACCGGGCGGCGCAGCCAGCCCGGCAGCACTTCGGGCGCCAGCGACACCACTTCGCGCAGCGAATAGATGGACGTCGCGCCCGCCAGCACGATGCCGAGCGCGGCGGCAATATGGAAGTCGAACACCCGGAAGGCGCCCAGCGCCGCCACCGTGGCCGCGACATAGATGATGCTGAGCAGCGTGTTGCCGGCGCTCCAGCGGAAGCCGCTCAGCCGCCGCACGACCAAGTAGATTATCAGCGTGTGCCAGACATAGAGCCCGACAAAGGCGAGCCCTGCCCCGTCGATCCCGATCCACGGCACCAGCACGGCCGCCAGCCCAACCTGCACCAGGGCCGCGGCCACTTCCGTCCAGAAGAATGGCCGCTCCGCGCCCTTGGCCAGCACGATATAGCCCATCGGCCAGGCGACGACGCGCAGCATCATTCCCAGCGCCAGCCAGCGCAGCAGCGTCTGCGCCTCGACAAAAAGCTGCGAGTAGAAGACCGAGAGCACGATCGGCGCCAGTGCTATGGTGCCGATGACGCCGGGCCCCGCGATCAGCAGCGAGACGCGCGCCTGCTCGTTGACCAGCCGGTTGCAGGTCTGGTTGTCCTGGGCGACTTCGGTGATGCGAGGATAGAAGTCGGTACCCATGGCCTGCAGCACGAAGCCGGCATAGAGCGCCGCCAGCGCCCAGGCGGATTGATAGAGACCCGCCGCATGCACGCCTTCGGTGCGCAGGATGATGATACGGATCACATAGGCCGAGCCCACCGACAGCAGCGTGCTGACCATGAAGACGAAGCCCAGCCGCAGGAGGGGCCGGGCCTGATCGCGTATGGCCGGCAGCACCGGGACCCGGACGACATCGGCGCGTCGGGCATAAAGCCAGGCGACGACATAGGCCGCCGCCGCGCCCGCGACCAGCGATGGCGCGATCCCGGCTTCGCCGAACGCCACGATGAAGGCCACTGTAACCAGGGCTCCGGCCAGCGTCAGCGCCACATTGGCCATGGCCAGATCGCGCGTGCGGCGCAGTCCCTGGAGGACGGTCATGGGCGAGGCGCCGATGAGCTTGAAAAGCACGGCCAGGCCCAGAAGCGCGATCGCGGCGACATGGACGCTGTCCCCGAACGTGACCAGCGCCACCGGCATGCTGAGCAGCGCCAGGCCGATGGCGCCGGTAATCCCCAGCGCAAGCACCATGCCGTTGACGGCCGCCACCGTAGCGCCGATCCGCTGCCGGTCGCCCGAGCCGTTGGCCTCCGATATCTGCCGCACGCCCGAGGAAACGACGCCCAGCCCGGCAATGGCGACTGCCAGATCGATGACCAGGCCATAGATGCCGAAAAGGCCGATGCCGGCCGGCCCAAGGAAAAGCGCCACGATCTTCATCCGCACCATGGAGATGAAGATCGTGGCCAGGTAGGAGGCGCCGATCACCGCGGTGGACCGCAGGATCTGGCTATAGCTTTTCGACTGATGGCTTTCGGCCGGCACAGGCTCGACCGCAGCGCTCTGCGACATGGGCGTGACTCGAAAGCGGTTTGGTGAAGCCCGAATGGACTGCGCCGGGCACACCTTTCCACCCCGCAATATCCGCCGCCATAGATCGAAGGCGCTAAGCCCCGCGCCCCTCTCCGCCGGACCCGACGGCTTAATCTACGGATTTATCTCGACAATTCGCGTGAACCGTGTTGACCTTGGCGTCTCGACTGCCAAATCCGTGACGATTAGCCTTTTTGGGGGATCGATCCGATGAGTGCGATTAACGAGGCTCCCGCTCCCAGGCGTCGCCGCCCATGGCTCTGGGTCATCCTGGCATTGATCGTCATCGCGCTGGCCGCGCTGCTCTTCGTCCGGGGTCGCGAACGCCTCGAGCCGCCGCCCGCCGAGACGCAGACGCGGCCGACCGAGCTCAACAAGGTCGAGATCACCACGATCGCCCCGCAATTACTGGAGCAGACCGTCAAGGTCACCGGCACATTGGCGCCCCAGCAGCGCGCCGACCTGACCCCGCAGGTCTCGGGCAAGCTGCAGACCGTGATGGTCCGCCCCGGCGATTCTGTGCTGGCCGGACAACTCATCGCCCAGATCGACATCCGCGACCTGCGGCTGACGCTGAGCCAGGCCGTCGCCAATTCCGACGCCACCAAAGCCCAGCTCACGCTGGCGCGCACCCAGCTCGAAAATACGCGCGAACTCTTCCAGCGCGGCACCTCCTCGCGCGCCAATCTCGATTCCGCCCAGGCCAATGTGGATGCGCTGGCCGCCCAGGTCCAGGCGCTGCAAACCCAGGTCGATACCGCCCAGCGTGCGATGCAGAATGCCAGCATCACCGCGCCCTTTGCCGGCGTCATCGCCTCGCGCTCGGCCGAGCCGGGTCAATCGGTGACGCCCGGCTCGCCCCTGGTGACGCTGGTCGATCTTTCGATCATGGAAGTGCAGGCCACCGCCCCCCTGAGCGACAGCGCCAACCTCAAGGAGGGCCAGCGCGCCACGCTTTCGGTGGAAGGCATTCCCGGCAAGACCTTCGACGCCACGGTCGACCGCATCAGTCCGGTCGCCATTGAGAATACCCGCTCGATTCCGGTCTTCCTGACCCTCGAAAATCCCGACCGCATCTTCCGCGGCGGCATGTTCACGACGGGCCAGATCGTGGTGGATGAGGCGCAGGGCGCCATCGCCGTGCCCGCCGCAGCCATCAGGAACGACCAGCAGGGCGATTTCGTGCTCAAGGTTGCCGACGACAAGCTGGTGCGGCAGGGCATCGAGAAGGGCCGTCAATGGTCGACCGGCAACCTGGTGCAGATCACCTCGGGGCTGGCGGCGGGCGATATCGTCGTCACCGGGCGCCTGCCGGAACTCGAAGCGGATACCGCCGTCACCATCGTGGGGAACTAGGCCATGTTCCTCACCCGCATCAGCGTCAACCACCCCGTCTTCGCCACCATGATCATGGTGGCCCTCGTGGTCTTCGGCATCTATTCCTACCAGCGCCTGCCCATCGAGCAATTACCCGACATCGACCTGCCGGTGGTCGCGGTGCTCACCACGTATGCCGGGGCTTCGCCCGAGGCGGTGGAAAATGACATTTCCAAACGCATCGAAGATGCCGTCAACACGGTGAGCGGCATCGACACCATCCAGTCCCGGTCCTATCCGGGGCAGTCGGTGGTCATCATCATCTTCAAGCTCGAAGTTTCCTCGGCGGTCGCCGCCCAGGACGTGCGCGACAAGATCGCCTCCATCGAAGCCAGCCTGCCCGATGGCGCCGACAAGCCGCAGGTGCTGCGCTTCGATCCCTCCGCGCTGCCCGTGCTGTCGCTGGCGGTGAGTTCGACCACGCGCACGGCGCGCGACCTGACGGCGCTCACCGAGAATACCATCGTGCAGCGCCTCTCCATTATTCCAGGCGTCGGCAGTTCCACGGTAGTGGGCGGCGTCCCCCGCCAGCTCGAAATCCTGCTCGATCCCGACCGGCTGCGCGCCAACCAGGTCGGCGTCGGCGAAATCGTCACCGCGCTGACACAGGACAATCGCAACATTCCCGCCGGCTCGATCAGCGATGCGCTCGAAGTACGCTCCATCCAGGTGGAAGGCACGCTGGCGGAGGCCGACGATTTCCTCAAGATCATCGTGGCCCGGCGCGGCGGCCAGCCGGTGCGGCTGGGCGACGTGGCGACGATCGAGGACGGGGAAGCGGACACCGAAAGCCTCGCCCTGCTCGACGGCCAGCGCGCTCTCGCCATCGACATCATCAAGGTCCAGGGCGCCAATACTGTCGGCGTTGCCCGCGACATCCATGCCGCGCTCGATGATTTGCAGCGCAACGTGTTGCCCAAGGACGTGACCATCCGCGTCGTGCGTGACAATGCCGTGCCGGTCGAGCAGTCGTTCCACTCGGTGCAATCGACGATCCTCGAAGGCGCCGTGCTTGCCGTGGTCATCGTCTTCCTCTTCCTCAATTCCTGGCGCTCGACCGTCATTACCGGGCTGACGCTGCCGATCTCGATCATCGGCACCCTGACCGCGCTCTATTTCCTGGGCTTCACCCTCAACATGATGACGCTCATGGCCCTCTCGCTCTCGGTGGGCCTCCTCATCGACGACGCCATCGTGGTGCGCGAAAACATCACGAGACACCTGCACATGGGCAAGTCGCACCGCGACGCCGCGCTCGACGGCACCGACGAGATCGGCCTGGCCGTACTCGCCACTACCCTTTCCATCGTTGCCGTGTTCCTGCCCGTGGCCTTCATGGAAGGCATACTCGGCCGCTTCTTCCTGCAATTCGGCGTCACCGTCTCGGTGGCCGTGCTGATCTCGCTTTTCGTCAGCTTCACGCTCGACCCCATGCTCTCGAGCGTCTGGTACGATCCGGCCTCCCACCCCAACGCCAAGCGCGGTCCCGTCGGGCGCGCGGTGGAATACTTCGATCGCGGCTTCATGCATCTGGCCGGGCGCTATCGCGGCATTCTCGGCTGGTGCCTCAGTCACCGCATTGTCACGCTTCTCGCCGCCTTCGCGATCTTCGTGGCCTCGCTCTTCCTCGTGCCGCTGGTCGGCATCGAATTCGTGCCGCCGGCGGACAATTCCGAATTTCAGGTGGATATCGAGACGCCCACGGGCTCCTCCCTCGACTACACCGCCACCAAGGCCCGCCAGATCGATGTAGCGCTCAAGGAATTCCCCGAAGTCACCCGCACCTATACGACCATCAATTCGGGCAACGCCACCGGCGACAATCGCGGCAGCATTCTCGTCTCGATGGTCGATCCCGAGCAGCGCCATCGCACGCCCACGCAGATGACCGAACCGGTGCGCGCCCGCCTGGCCTCCATTCCCGGCGTCGTCGCCACGGTAGGCGCATCGGGCGGACTGGGCGGCGTTTCCAAGCCCATTCAGGTCAACATCTATGGCGACGACCTCGATGTGCTCCAGCGCCTCTCGGACACTGTGGTAGCGCGCATGCGCGAAGTCCCCGGCCTCGCCGACATCGAATCCAACCTGCAGGCGGCCCAGCCCGTGCTCGGTATCCGCGTCAACCGCGAGGCGGCGAGCGACCTCGGCGTTTCCTTGCAGCAGATCAGCCAGTCGCTGCGCCCCATGCTTTCAGGCGAGAAGGTCAGCGACTGGAATTCGCCCGACGGCGAGACCTTCGATGTGGTGGTGCGCCTGCCCCCCGACGCCCGCAACAGCGTCGAGGCGCTGGCGGGGTTGCCGGTGATGCAGACCGGCACGACCGGCAGCAACGCCATCCTGCGTCTCGACCAGGTGGCCGAGATCGTGCCTTCCGTCGGCCCCAGCGAAATCCTGCGCCAGGACCTGTCGCGGCAGGCGACGATCGACGCCAATATCGTCGATCGACCGCTGGGCGATGTGTCGGGCGACGTTTCCAAGGCCCTGGCAGAAATCCAGTTGCCGACCGGCTACCGCATCTCGATGGGCGGCGATGTCGAGCAATTGGGCGACACCGCCGCGGCCGCCGGCTCGGCGCTGCTGCTGGCGGTGATCTTCATCTATCTGGTGCTGGCTTCCCAGTTCGGCAGCTTCATCCAGCCGCTCGCCATCATGATGTCGCTGCCGCTCGCCATTATCGGCGTGCTCGCCGGATTGCTGATCGGCGGCACCACGCTCAACATGTTCTCGGCCATCGGCTTCATCATGCTCATGGGCCTGGTGGTCAAGAACGCCATCCTGCTCGTGGACAATGCCAACCAGCACCACGCCGCCGGCATGCCGCTGCGGGAATCGCTGATCGAGGCCGGCAGCACCCGCTTCCGCCCTATCATCATGACGACGCTCGCCATGATCTTCGGCATGCTGCCGCTGGCCCTGGGTACCCAGGCCGGCAGCTCGCAGACCATGGCCATGGCCCATGCCGTGATCGGCGGCCTCATCAGCTCGACCTTGCTGACGCTGGTAGTGGTGCCGGTGATCCTCACCTATCTCGACCGGCTGGGCCAATTGTTCCTGCGCATCGTACCCAAGGCACCGGACGAACAGCAGGCGGAGGCCGACGCGGCGACGGGAGCCGGCGCTGCACACTAGACGCGGTGCCGCACCCCGTCGAAATCCGCACGGCCCCGCTTCCACTCAAGCGAGCAATTCCTTATAGCAGGCCCGCCGAGACTCTGGGGCAGCAAGCAACATGACCGACAAGAACTACGTCATCGACGAGATGATCTCCGCCAAGGCCATCGCGGCGCGCGTGGAGGCGCTGGCCCGCGAGATCTCCGATTTCTATGCCGGCACCGAAAAGCTGGTCGTCGTCGGCCTGCTGCGCGGCTCGTTCATCTTCATCGCCGACCTCGTGCGCGAGCTCGACCTGCCGGTGGAAGTCGATTTCCTCGAAGTCTCCAGCTACGGCAATTCCACCGAATCCAGCCGCGAAGTGCGCATCCTCAAGGACCTGCGCGGCGAGATCGAGCATCGCGACGTGCTGCTGGTCGAGGACATCATCGACACCGGCTATACGCTCAGCCACGTGCTCGACATCCTCAACACCCGCCGCCCCAACCGCATCGAGGTCTGCGCCTTGCTCGACAAGCCCTCGCGCCGCGAGGTGGATGTCAAGGCGCGCTGGATCGGCTTTGAAATTCCCGACAAGTTCGTGGTCGGCTACGGCATCGACTACGCGCAGCGCAACCGCAACCTGCCTCATATCGGCGCCGTCCGCTTCCTCGACAAACCCTGATCGGCTCAGGGCTCGCGCAGGCTGCTGTCGAGCCCCTTGAGCAACGGGTAGAGGAAATAGGAGATGATGCTGCGCGTACCGACCTTGATCTCGGCCGTCACCGTCATGCCCGGCAGGAGTTGCACCGGCGCATCGAGCGTCGAGAGCGCCACCGTATCGATCGGCACCCGCGCCTTGAAGAACGGCGTCGTCTCTCCCGCCTGACCGGCCGCACCGGCTTGCGGGCTGAACGCATCGCGGCTCAATGTGCGGATCATGCTCTCGGCCGTACCGTATTTCTGGAACGGATAGGCGTCGAACTTGATGCGGGCGACATCGTCGACCGCCACCTGCCCGATATCGCGCACATTGACCGACACCTCGGCCTCCAGCGGCACGTCGAGCGGTACCAGCGTCACCATGGGCTCGGCTTCGCGTACCACCGAGCCGATGGATTTCTGCGCCATTTCGAGCACGACGCCATCGGCCGGCGCCGTCAGCGTCACCATATTGCGGCGCAATTCCATCTTCTTGAGTTCCTCGGCCGCCGCATCGCGCTTGCCGCGAAAATCGACCAATTGCTCCATGGTCACGCGGCGATAATCCTCTATGAAGGCCTCGCGATCCGCCTCGAGCTTGGCGATGGCGTGCTCGGCCTCCGTGCCGGTGCCGGCGATCTGGGCGCGCGAGGCATCGACATCGAGCCGTGAATTGCGGGCATTGAGCAGATCGAGCAGCGAGCCGTTCTGCTTGTCGTAGAGCGCCTGCCGCGTGCTTTCGATCTGCGCCAGCGTATCGGACTGGTTGTCGAGCACCTGTTCCTGGCTACGGCTGGAGGCGAGTGCGGCCTGCTGGCCGGCGATCTGCTGGCCGAAATTCTGCAACTGCGCCTGGTAGAAGGCATGCCGCTGCTGGAAGAGGCGCAGCTGCAATTGTTCTTCCTCACTCGGCCCGGCGAGGGCGGCATAGTCCGTGCCGTCCAGTTCCGCCTGCGCCCGCCGCACCTGCGCATCGAGCACGGCAAAGGCGGCCTTTTGCTTATCGACATCGGACTGGGTGAAGGTCGGGTCGAACGTCACCAGCACCTGCCCAGCCTTGACGGTGTCGCCGGCCTGCACGTCGATGGTGCGGATGATCGAGGTTTCGAGCGGCTGCACCACCAGTGTGGGCTTGGTCGTCACCAGCTTGCCGGGCGCCACCACGATCTCGTCGATCGAGGACACCGAAGCCCAGACGACGGCGCAGGCGATGAAGGCGGTGATGCCATAGAGCGTCAGTCGCGCCACGCGCGGGGGCACGCGCTCTTCCAGTTCAACCGCGTCGCTCTGGAACTCCGAGATGACATGAAGCGGCTTGCGCTCCTCGACCGGCGGCTGCGGCGCCTTCGGCTTGCCGGCAGGGACGGCTTCCAGCCGCGCATCAGGCGCGGCCTGCGTGGATTTCCGGCTCATGCCACCTGCCTCGTCTGCTGGTTCCACAGGTGCCGATAGGTGACGCAGCGGCTGAGCAATTGCTCGTGCCGGCCGACATCGGCGACGCGCCCGCGCTCGATGACGAGAATGGCGTCGGCGTCGGTAAGCGTGGAGAGACGGTGCGAGACGATGACCACGGTGCGCCCCTGTGCGATCTGGCTCAGGTTCTGCCGGATGATGGCTTCGCTGTCGGGGTCGAGCGCGCTCGTCGCTTCATCGAAGATGAGGAGGCGCGGATCGGTGATGAGCGCCCGGGCGATCGCCAGGCGCTGGCGTTGGCCGCCCGAAAGGTTGGAGGCATTCTCTTCGAGCATGGTGTCGAAGCCGCGCGGCAGGCGCTCGATGAATTCCTCGGCGCCCGCCAGCCGTGCCGCCTCGGCCACCTGCTCGAAGGTGGCGTCGGGACAGGCCGCCGCTATGTTGTCGCGCACAGTGCCGCGAAAGAGGAAATTGTCCTGCAGCACCACACCGATGCTGCGCCGCAGATGCACGAGGTCGATCTCTCGATTGTCGAACCCATCCATGCGCACCAGCCCTTGCTGCACGCCGTAGAGCCCCTGGATGAGACGGGTCACGGTGGTCTTGCCCGAGCCGCTCTTGCCCACGATCCCGAACACGCTGCCCGCAGGCACCGAGAACGAGACATTGTCGAGTGCCGGCGGACCGTCGCTGCCATAGCGGAAAGAGACATTGTCGAAATCGATCTGCCCGGTTAGCACCGGTTGCAGCCCACGGCCACGCCCGGATTGCTCGGGCTGCCGGTTCATTACTTCGCCCAGCATACGCACCGAAAGCGCCACTTCCTGGTATTCGTGAACCATGGTGACGATCTGCACCAGCGGCCCCGAAACCCGGCCGGCCAGCATGTTGAAGGCGACGAGGGCGCCGATGGTCATGGCGCCGTTGAAGACATCGAGCGCACCCAGCCCGATAATGGCGACGCTCATGAGCTTTTCGACGAGACTGGTCAGCGCCTGCGCTGCGGTCGAAATCTTTTCGACCCGGAAGCGCACCGAGATCGATTGGGCGGAATAATCGTCCCACACCTTGCGCTGGCGCGGCTCCAGCGCTAGCGACTTGACCGTGCGCATGCCGTGGACCGTTTCGACCAGTAGAGCCTGCCGGTCGCCTTCGGCCTGGTAAAGCTCTTTGAGCCGCCGCCGGAATGGGCCGATGAGCGCCACGACGATGAGGCCGACCAGCAGGGCGAAGCCGACCACGACCAGCGTGAGCTTGACGCTGTAGAACAGCAGCACCGGCAGGAAGATGAAAAGAGAAAGCCCGTCGAGCAGCGTGAGGAATAGCCGCCCGGTGAGGAATTCCCGGATTCGCGCCGTCTGCTGCATGTGCTTGACCAGCACGCCCGCAGAAGCCTGTTCGAACAGCGAGATCGGCAGCGTCAGCAGATGCCCGAACGTGCGTGTCGCCACCCGGATATCGATGCGGTTGGTGGCGTAGAGCAGCAAGTAGCGGCGCAGGAACGTGAACGCCGCATCGAAGATCAGCGCCGCGCCGATGCCGATGGTGAGCACCACGAGCGTGGCATAGCTTTCGTGCACCAGCACCTTGTCGATAACGAGCTGAAAGAAGATGGGCGTGGCCAGCCCCAGCGCATAGAGCACGATGGCGGCCAGCGCCACGTCGCCGAACAGCCGCCGTTGGCGGAAGATTTCAGGCAGGAACCAACGCAGGCCGAACGGCTGCTCGGGATCGCCCAACTTGAAGACGCGCTTGAGGAGGATCGTCTGCCCCGTCCAGCGTTCGAGGAACTGCGCCTTGCCGATGACGAGGGGTTCGGGGCGCTGCGCCAGGGGATCGAGCACGCGAATGGTTTCAGCGCCCGTTTCGTCAGGCTGGCCGGGGCCGCCGACCACTACCCAATTGCCGTTCCGCAATTGCGCCAGCGCCGGATAGGCATCGCGCAGTGCCTGCAATTGCCGCCAATCGAGCCGGGCCGAGCGGGCGCGCAGCCCGCCGTCCTTGGCCATGCGCAGCATCTGGCGGATGGCGATGGGCTTTTCGTCGAGCGCGTAGTCATGGATGAGGCGATCGGGCGCCAGGTCGACGCCGCGCTGGCGCGCCACATAGGCAAGGCAATAGACGCCCGTATTGGGGGTATCACTCATGGCCGATACTCACTTGCCCGATAGGGCAACGCCGTCAGTTGAAATTGGGTGATCCGTTGGGCGCCGGCTGGGCCTGTGCCGGCTGCTGCGTCACGGGCGCAGGCTCGGAGGGCGCTCCCGGCTTGAGGTCGTTGACGCGGCGGATGGCACCCGCCTCGATGAGCCCGGCCTGCGCCTTGAGCATGAGATCGACGGCATTGGCGAAGGCATCGACGGGCATGACGACGCGCTGCCGGAACACAGCGCGCGGATTGCCCTGCTCGTCCTTGTCAGTAGCCGAAAGGCTCATCAGGTTGATGCGGACGATCGAGCCCGTCACGGTGATTTCGCCGATACCATCGGCATAGACTTCGTCATGCATGCTGCGCTCCTGCGTGAGAATGAGTAAGGCGATGTGCCAGGGGGTTGGGCTGCTGCCAGACGGGCAGCGGGTCGTTGAGTTCGCGCCAGCGCGCCGGCTCAAAGCGTTCATCGACGCCGACAAGGCAGGCATCGAGCGAGGCGGTGATGGCGTCCCTGTCAAGTCCGGTGCCGATGAAGACCAGCTCCTGCCGCCGGTCGCCCCAGGGCTCGGTCCAATACTGGTCGAGCAGGCGCCGGAATTGCGGATATTGCGGCCAATGCTGGCGCGGCACTGCCGCCCACCAATAGCCCTTGGGCTCGCACCGGCTCTGGCTGCCGGCAACCGAGAGCATGCCGGCCCATTCGGGGCGCGTCGCCACCCAGAAATGTCCCTTGGCGCGGATGACGCCCGGCCAGCCTCCCGCCGCCAGCTTCTGGAAGCGCTCGGGATGGAAAGGCGCACGGGCACGATAGACGAAGCTCTCGATGCCATATTCCACCGTCTCGGGAACATGGTTCTGCGGCGCGTAAAGCTCCTTGTGCCAGAGCGGATGGGTGGCAGCCCTGGCTTCGCTGAAAAGACCCGTATCGAGGATGGACGCCAGCGGCGCTTCGCCGAAATCGGTCTCGACGATCCGCGCATCCGGGTTGAGCGCCTTGACGATCCGCCGCACCTCGGCCACCCGCTGGGTGGGGACGCTCGAAATCTTGTTGATCACCACCACGTCGGCGAATTCGATCTGCTCGACAAGCAGATCGATGATGGTGCGTTCGTCCTCCGCATCGCGTACCTCGCCCCGGTCGCGCAGCAGGTCGCCGCCGCCATAGTCGGCAAGAAGATTGGCGGCATCGACCACCGTCACCATGGTGTCGAGCCGGGCGAAATCGGCCAGGGCTCTGCCCTGTTCGTCGCGAAACGAGAAGGTCGCCGCGATCGGCAGCGGCTCGGCGATGCCGGTGGCCTCGATGAGGAGATAGTCGAACCGTCCCTCCCCGGCCAGCTGCCGCACCTCGCTCAGCAGGTCCTCACGCAGCGTGCAGCAGATGCAGCCATTGGTGAGTTCGACCAGCGTTTCCTCCGTCCGCGACAGGTTCGCGCCGCCGTCGCGCACGAGATCGGCGTCGATATTGACCTGGCTCATGTCGTTGACAATCACCGCCACGCGCCGGCCCTCGCGGTTCATCAGCACGTGGTTGAGCAGAGTCGTCTTGCCGGCGCCGAGAAAGCCGGTCAGCACGGTCACGGGCAGCTTACCGAGGGGCGATGCAACGAGGTTCCGCATCTAGGCCGCCAGCGGCTGGAAGATCACATCGACGTAGTAATTGGTCTTGTTGTACGTCGAGGTCGGGAAGATATCCCCGGTACCATAGGCATAAAGGCCGTTAGTGTCGGCGCTGACATGCAGGTTGCCGCTGTCGATCTGGGCGGTAAAGAAATTCCCCGTGGCCCCATAAGCACCGTTCGAGCCATAGGACACCACGTATTGGGTCCCGGCGGTAATGGCGATGCCGTCTCCCAGCGACACCGTCTGCCACCCGCTCGCCGTTTCGCCGCTTGTCGTGCCGCTGGCCAGGAGCGTGCCGCTGCTGGTCCATAGATTTGCCGTGTGCCCGTCGTTGTCGTTGGCGGCCTTGTAGAAACGGATGGCCGTGATGGTGCCGGCGACATCGGCCGAAAAGGTCATGCCGAGTTGCAGCGGCGTGCCGTCATTGTAGAACTGCGCCGGCGCATCATTGGCGGCAAAGATCGTCTGCCCTGCGACCGGCTGCGCAACCTCCAAGCTCACGCCCGCCGAGGCGATGCCGCCCTTGCCGTCCGAAATGCTGTAGTCGAAGCTTGCCGGGCCGCTATGGCCGGCATTGGGCGTGAAGATGATCGCGTTGTTGGGAAGATCGAGGCTGACAATGCCGTTCTGCGCATTGCCGACGCCCGTAATGGTCAGCGCATCGCCATCGGCATCGCTGTCATTGGCGAGGAGGGTCGCGAACGCGATGGTGACTGGGCTGCCGGCAATCGCCGTGAATGTGCCATCGGCATTGGCCACGGGCGCGTGATTGGCCGCTGGGTCGTTTTGCACGAAGATGACGTCCACCCAGTAATTGCTGTTGCTGTAGGATTGGTTCGGAAACGCCGGCGTGCCGCCATAGGCATAGACGCCATTGGCTCCTGCCGGTGCGGTGAGCGAGCCGTTGGCATGGTCGATGGTGAAATAATTGCTGTCGGCAACGTAGCTGCCATTGGCGTGATAGGAGGCGACATAGGTGGTGCCGGCCGTCACCGTGATCGGGGTGGCGAAGGTCACGGTCTGCCAGCCGCTGCCGGTTTCGTCGGTGAAGGTGGCGGTAGCCAGCAGCGCGCCCGATGCGGTCCAGAGCGAGCCGGTATGCGTGCCGGTTTCCTGGGCGCTGCGATAATAGCGGATACCGGTGATCACGCCCGCTTCGGTCGCGACGAAACGGACGCCAAGCTCCACCGAACCATCCCGGACGGCGCCGCCCTGGGGCGTGTCGGACGCTCCGAACAACGACGACATCGCGTTGCTCGGCGTGACGTCGACCGAGACCTTTCCGGTTGCCGTACCGCCATGACCATCGGCAATGGCATAGGTGAAGCCGGCCAGGCCGTAAAAGCCGGTGGTGGGGGTAAAGGTGACGGTACCGGCCACGAGGTCCAGGCTGACATTGGCCTGGCTGTTGCCGAACACATTGGTGATGGTGAGGGCATCCCCGTCCGGGTCGGTATCGTTGGCGAGCAGGCTCGCGATCGCAATGGTGAGAGGATTTCCCGCCACCACCGAATAGCCAGTATCGGCACCCGCGACCGGATTATGATTGGTGATCTCGCCCGAGGCGTCGAATGTCACATCCACCCAATAATTCGATGCGTCGTAAGTCGAGGTGGGGAAAGCGGGATTGGCGCCGTAGATGAAAACCCCATTGCCGCCGCTGGCCGTGCTGCCCAGCGCCGTCAGCGGCCCGTTGACGACATCGCCGCTGAAATAGCCCGTATCGGCGACGAAGCTGACATTGGCATGGTAGCTGGCCACATAGGTGAGACCGGCCGTCACTGCGACCGGCGTCGTGAAGACCAGCGTCTGCCAGCCGCTTGCGGTTTCATCGGTGAAGGTCGCCTGCGCCAGCAATTGGCCGGTCGAGGTCCAGAGCGACCCTGTATGCGAGCCGGTTTCAAGCGCGCTCTTGTAAAAGCGCAGGCCGGTTATCGTGCCATCGGCCGACACCGTGAACTTGACACCGAGTTCGACGCTGTCGTCCAAGGTGCCCGAACTGTGAGGCGCGTCGGAAGACTTGAAGATCGTTGCCCCGACCGTGCCCGCCTTGACCTCGACGGTTACCGTGGCCGACGAGGTACCGCCCCGCCCGTCGGACGCCGTATAGGTGAAGGAGGCCGTCCCGATGAAATCGCTCTCGGGGGTGAAGGTCACCACGTTGGTCGTGCCGTTGAAAGCCACGGTGCCGTGCGAGGCATTGCCGACCGCCGAAATCCGCAGGAAATCCCCGTCCGGGTCCTGGTCGTTTGCCAGCAATTGCGCCGCAGCCAGCAGCAGGGGCGTGTTCTTGCCGATCTCGGCCATATCGTCGTGGGCGACCGGCGACGAATTGGTCGTGGACGAGGTGAAGATCACATCGACCCAGTAATTGGAGCTGATCGCCTGGCCGGGAAAGGAGCCCGCATCCCCATAGGCATAAGTGCCGGCATTGACAGGCGCGCTGAGGGGACCATTGGCATAGGCCTGGCCGAAATAGTCCTGGTCGGCGGCGTAATAGCCGGACGTGTGGTAGGAGGCGACGTAGAGCTGCCCGGCCTGGATGGCGATGGGCGTGGAGAAAATCAGCGTCTGCCAGCCATCGGCGGATTCGTCCACGAATGTGCCGGTGGCGAGGAGCGTGCCCGAACTGGTCCACAGGCTGCCCGTATGCACCCCGCCGTTGAACGTGCCCTTGTAGAAGCGGATGCCGGTGACCATGCCCGCTACCGAAGTCTCGAACGTCATCCCCAGTTCGACCGAAGCGCGCTCATAGGCCATGCTCACGACCGGCTTGTCGGCGTAGGTCCACAGGCTGGACGTCGAGGGCAGACTGACCTGGATCTGTACCGCGCTCGAAGCCGAACCGATATTGAGGCTGTCGTCGGTAGCGCGCGCCACGATCTCATAGCTGCCGCTGGCCTGGGCCGTCCAGGTATAGGTCCAATTGGTGGTGCCGGAGGCCTTCCGCCAGGTCTGCCCGCCATCGACCGATACTTCGATGCCGGCGACGCGTCCTCCGCCGAGGTCCTGGGCCGTGCCGGTAATCGTGAAGCGCTGTCCTTCCACGAAGGCGGTGCCGGCACTGGGGCTGACAACGATCGCGACCGGGGCCTGATGGTCGGTCGACTGGGTGGCCAGCACCAGGCTGGCCTGGAGCGTGGTGGGCTGCACGCCCATATCGGCGAACATGTTGACCATGGCCTGCTGCACGCTCGGGTCGACCGGCACGCCCGGCAGGTCGTGCTGGTCGCTCAATCCCCAGGCCCAGAACACCGAACCGGCGCTGAACACCAGGGCGCCGCTTTCCTGGTCGCGATACATGGTGAGGCTGTGGGTCGCGTCGGCCGCCCCGACCGTGTTGCCGTAGTCGAGCAGGTAGGAATTGACCGCGATATTGGAGAGCGAGAGGTTGATGAGGCCGGCGGGACGGAAACCGTTGTCGACGTCCGAATTCCATTCGTAGCCAAGCAGCCCCTGGACCAGTTGCGCCGAGTCGCCCTGCTGCGTTTCGGCCACGGCCGTATTCCGCCAGAAACGCAATTGCGTCATTTCGTAGGGAATGCTGATCGTGTCCGCGCGCCAGCTGTCGACGGAGAACATCGTGCCGATCAGTGAATTCTCGGGCTCCTGGCCGGGATCGGCAAATCGCTCGTCGCGCCAGGTGCCGGTCGAGCCTTCGGCGGGGTTGATGTCGGCATTGGCCCAGGTGTCCTTGTAGCAGACGAGCGTGCGGTAAGGCGTGCCGCTGCCGTCGATACTCTCGTTCCACTGGATTTTCCAGTAGCAGTCATTGCCGCCCCAGAAGACCAGGTTGACGCCGGCATCGCGGGCGGCCGTCACATTGTCGCGCTGCTCGGCCGACCAGTATTCGTCATGGCCGACCGAGAGGAAAACCTGATGATTGAGCAGCAATTCGCCGCTGCGCGCGCTGTCGACGCCCGAAATATAGGTGACGTCATAGCCGTTCTGCTCGAGCCATTGGATCGCGGGAAACTCGGCGCTGAACACATAGTCCTGCGGACCGGACAGCAGGAAATTGGGATCGGTCCCGGTAATGTAGGGCCGGTTGTAGCTCACCGCATAGGCGCGCCCGATCGCCCCGATGCCGCAATTGCAGTTGGGCGGCATGTAGGCGATCATGTCATTGGGATTGAGCGGCGTATCCCCGCTATAGAGGTTGGCGCCGCCCCACGGATTGTAGGCCTGCCAGGTCGTGTCCGAAGTCTGGAAGACGATATCGCTGTGGGAGGAATCGTCGCGCACGACGAAGGGGATGATGTTCTCGCCTTCCGTGCCGTCCTCGCGCACCAGCTTGGCGAAATAGACGCCCGAGACGGCGTCGCTCGGAATGTCCCAGCTCGCCGACACGCCCCAATTGCCGCAATCGATGAGGCCGAGCGAGAGATCCACGAGGGGGTGGGGCTGTATCTGGGCGCTGGTCAATTGCTTGTCGACCACATCCACCAGGCGCGCTCCGTCGCCGCCGTAATAGCCCATGCGGTAGATTTCGATCCGGTAATGGGTGGAATCGGTGGCGATCTTGAAGTCCACCGTACCCCCGATATTGGTGCTGATCTCGGTGGCAAAGCCCTGGATATTGGCATCCCCAATATCGGTCTTGAGGCCCCAGACCTCACGCGGCGTCCCCTGCTTGAGATTTTCGAGCGCGATCTTGTTGAGCGTGACATCGAGGGTAATTGCGGCCGGGCTCTCCTCGGCCAGGCTCGTGACCGTGGGCGCATAGGCGACAACCGCGGTCGTGACGCCCTCCGCACTGATGGCGCCTTCCACACCGATGGCGCCTGGCGCGTTGATGTCGGCGATGGAAAGGGCGGAGAAATCTTTCATGTCGGGGATACCGGCAGCGAAGCTCACCGAATAGGCGCCACCGCCGAAATGCGCTGCGCTCTGGTCGACGCTCGCCATGCCGGCCGAACCGAAGCCCCTGGCGGCGAGAAGACCGCCAATGCCATGCTGGCCGTCTCCGCCCTGTGCAGCTGACGCCTGCCGGCTGGAGGCGTCCTCTACACTCGGAGCAAGCCCCAGCGCCGCCAGCAGCGGTCTTTGCCCAGCGCCGGCATCGGCAGCGTCACCGCCGGCCGGTTGCCTGACGCCGGCCCCGTGCGCGGCGGCCTGCGTGCCGCTGCGCGCTTCCACGAATTCGCTCTTGGTGCCGCCCCACGCGCTGAGAAACTCGTCGTCGTCCTTGCCGCCGGTCTTGAGCATGGCCTTCTCACGCCCTCACGGGCGCCCCAGGGATATGTCCTCGGCTGCCATATTTGGTCCCGATCCCCTATCGGGCTAGATCGCAATTCGAGGGCTGACGGGCATCGAACTGCTTGGGGGTTAACCCTTTCGGCGTAGCTCATTGGGACTGAGCATGGAGCGGGGAGTGACTAGATCAGCCAGCCGCGCAGCAGCGTCCAGACCGGCTGCAACGCCGCCTCGGCAAAGCCCAGTCCGACGATCAGGGCGACGATGGCGGTGCCGGGCCAGTAGAATTTACGCATGGCCGGACGCAGCCTGGGCAACAAGGCCAGCAGCAGATTGCCGCCCAGGAGCGGCGGAATGGGCAGGATGGAGAGGATCACGAACCAGATGCCCAGATCGCTGGTGGCATTGATGACCGAAATGCCGCCCTGCGTGAAGACATTGGTGCCGAACGAGGCCAGCGGCGTACGCGCATAGGGTAGCAGCCACACGGCTCCATAGGTCAGGGCCAGCGTCGCGAGCACCCACAGCACCAGTCCCAAGCGTCCACCGCGCATGCCGCCCGGCTCGGGCTGCGAGCTGCGTCCCCAGCCCTGCCGGAAGAGGACGGAGAACACCAGGCCCACGGCGTCGAGCCCGCCCCAGCCGACCCCCTCGCCTTCCTTGGCGGGTTTGCCACCAAGCATGGCGAGGACCGCCCCGCTCAGCACCCCTGAAACGAGCGCCACCAAGGCATAGGCGCAGGCACGGATAAGGAGATCCTGAAGGGTAAGATTCAACACGGCGATGAGCTCTGTCTGGTTCGCATTGCTACGCTTCTTGGCTCAGACCGGCGAAGTGCGGCAAGCGGCAATTGCCAATAACCAAGCTTGGTCCAACGAGCATGGGCCTAAACCAGCGTCACTTCGCCCGTGCTCAGCTCGTAATGGGCCCCGACAAGCTTGATCCTGCCGTCGGCCGCATAGTCGGCCAGCACCGGCGCGGCGGCAGCCAGCCGCGACACGCCCAGCCGCACATTGGCCCGCACCGCACCGGCCAGAGTGTCGTCGCCATCGGCATGGGCAGCCTCGACCGCCGGCGCGATCTGGTCGGCCAGCCCGGGAAGGTGCCCCGGCAATTCGACCTTGTCGCGGACCACCTTCATGGCCGCATCGACGGCGCCGCAGCCGGAATGGCCCAGCACCATGATCAGCGGCGTGTGCAGGCTGTGCACCGCATATTCTAGGCTCGCCAACCCATCTTCATTGACTACATTGCCAGCCACGCGCACTACGAAAAGGCTTCCCGGCCCCTGGTCGAAGACCAGTTCGGGCGCTACGCGGGAATCCGAACAACTGACGATCGCGGCGATCGGCGATTGCGAGAGGGCACGAGCCGCCCGGCCGACAGCATAATCCTGAACCACGGATGAACCGGCGAGATAGCGCTTGTTACCCTCGATGAGACGCTGAAGAGCCGTATCCGGGCTCACGACATCTTCCTGCGCCCACGCGCGCGCGGGCAGCAGGCCAGCGGCCGCCAGCGCCATGCCGCCACGGAGCAGCGAGCGCCGGGACCACCGCGTCCCGGATTTGCAATCTTCGCACATTGAAACATCCCCCAAATTGACCGGTGGAGTGTGCTGGATGGAGGTTTCCAATTTGTAGCCAGAATCCATCTTGTCAGCATGTCGCGGCCATCCGATGTTCGCTGGCATACCCATCTCGATCGGGGGGCGAGAGGAATGCGGCTGGATTATTTCATGCCATCGCCATGGGCTCGCGGTCTGCTCACCATTCACGCCGTGGTCGAGGATGTGGAGGAGCAGCGCGTTGAAATTCTGCCCGCCATGCTCCCCAATATCCATTTCCGCCTCGCCGGCAGCAGCAGCGTTGCATTTTCCGGCGGCTCGAGCCGCCCCGCACCTCCCGTCGCGCTGATCGGGCCGACCGCCAACGCCTATGCCCTCGCCCTCGGCCGGGGTTGCCGGATAGCCATTGCCGGTCTCCTGCCCGAGGGATGGGCGCAGGTGATGGGGATATCCGGCCGCCAATGCACCGAGTTGCTGGTTGACGGCGCCGATATCTGGGGGCCGCTCGTCGCCGCCCGCACCATCGAGCGCCTATCCGCCGCGCCGCTCGATGGCCGCCATATCGGCCTGGTTGAGGCTTTCCTCAATCGTCCCGCCGTTTCCTTCCCGGACCTGCAACGGGCCCAGATCAGGGTCATCGATCGCTGGCTCGAACACTCCCCCTCTCTTTCGCTGGACACGCTCAGCGCCGAACTGGATGTCGGCGCTCGGCAGCTTCGCCGGATCACGCTCGATACCTATGGGCTCTCGCCCAAGACCCTGGCGATGAAATACCGCGCCCTGCGCATGGCGGCACTGATGAGCCAGGGTGCTCCTGCCACCGACCTTCCCCATGTCTATGCCGACCAATCGCATATGATCCGCGACTTCCGCCGCTTCGTCGGCTGGACGCCCGCTGCCTTCCAGCGCGAGCCGCACAACGTCGCCGCGGCCACGCTTTCGGGCCGCCGCCGTGCCGGAGCCGCCCGTCCGCTCGTTCTGCTGAGCTGACCTGCGGCAATGTCCGTTTCGTCCAATACAGGCTTTGCCGGCCAGGCTTAGCTTCGCGGCGGATGCAAACCGACTTCGCGGAGTTGCCTATGCCCAACCGGCGCCTGCGCCTCTTCCTGGCCCTGGCCTGCCTTCTGGCGGCAGATCCCGTATCAGCCGACGCCACGATCCCGACGGCCGATATCGAGGGCGCAGCCGACTCTGCGCTCCTCAAGCGCTACGAGGGCTCGTTCATCGTGTCATACGACGCCCATGCCTATGCGGAACTGGCGATGCCGCTCTCTCCCCTCGTGCCCGGCGCCAGTCCCGACGAGCGCGACGGCATGAACAACCGCGTCTATCGCCCCGAACGGACGGAAAATGTCGAGGGCGCCATTACCCGCCTCGTTTACGTGCTGCCGCAGGATCGCTCTCCGCTCGAAGTGCTGCGCAATTATCAGGACGAGATCGCCACGGCGGGCGGGGAAATCGTCTTCGAATGCAGGAGCGAGCAATGTGGCGGCGATCCCAATCGCGCCGCTTATGGCGGCGGCGGCAAGATGAGCCTCACCCAGAATTTCCTCTATGAGGCCGACATCAAGGACGCGGCCTTCTCCAATGGCGCCTGCGCGCTCACCTCCCGCATCAACGACCAGCATTTCTTCGCCGCCCGCCTGCCCCAAGGCGAGGACGCTGCCTGGATTGCCGTCCAGACCTATCAGCTCAATGCCAGCACCTATTGCAAGGCGCTCAACGGCAGGACCGTCGCCATCGTCCATGTCGTCGAACCCAGGGCGCGCGAGCGCAAGATGGTATTGGTCAAGGCCGAGGAGATGGGCAAGGCCGTCGACGAAAACGGCAGCATCTCTCTCTATGGCATCTATTTCGACACCGCGCAGGCCAGTCTCAAACCTGAATCCGGCCCGACCCTCAAGGAAATCGCGGCCTTTCTCGCCGGGCGCCCGGCGCTGACGGTGCTGGTCGTCGGCCATACCGACAACCAGGGCAGTTACGATTACAATCTCGACCTTTCGACGCGCCGCGCCAATGCCGTCATTGACGCGCTCGTCTCCGACTATGGTGTCGATGCCCGCCGGCTCGCGGCGGCAGGCGCCGGCATGATGGCCCCCATCGCCACCAACGCTACCGAGGATGGCCGCGCCCGTAACCGGCGCGTCGCCATCGTTCCTGCGAACTAGGCAAGAGACCGATGCATAAGCCCAGATGGTTCCTGCCCGTCCTCGCCGCGCTGCTGCTCGGCGTGCTTCAGGTTCACGCCGAAAGCCCTGCCTCCTTGGCTGGTCCCTACGATATCTGGGAGGATTTCGAAGGTGGCACCGTCTGTCCGCTCACGCTCGAGGATGAACCGGCCATCGGTGGTTCGGCCCTTTCGGGGGACGACGATTGCATGCAGGTCTTCAACTTTGCCGGCGATCCCTATGCCTGGTTCCCGGATGGCGAAGGCAGGCTCGTCATCATCGATGCCACCCGCCGGGTATTGGTACGGTTCGATGCCTTGCAGGATGGCACTTTCTACGCCATCCGCAGTGATGCCGGCCTCGAAAACCTCAACCTGACGCCGCAATGACCCCTTCCGGGATGGCGGTCCCGGATGCGCCGCTCGCGGCTCCTTGCGCGGCCTGTAACAGCCTTGCCGCCTGCGAACGCGTAGCCACATCCAGCTTCCGCAATATCTCGCCCACATGATAGCGCGCCAAGCGCTCGGTAATGTCCATGATGGTGGCGATATCGCGGTTCGACTTGCCCTCGGCAATCCATTTGAGGATTTCCATCTGCAAGGCAGACAGCGCTTGGAGAGCAACTGCCGCATTAGCATCGACAGCAGCGATCTCGGAACAAAGCCCGAGCATTTCGAGCTTGGAAAGCGCGGCATTGGCCATGATGGTCGCGGCCGCGACATGCTCGTGCCCGAATGCCTGATACCTGGTGCTGACAAGACTCATGACGCTCAGTCCGCCGAACCGCCCGGCCAGGGGCAGGATCAGGCTGCTGCCAGAGTGCTCATCCGCGCCCTGACGTCCATCCCAGAAGAAGGGTGCCTCGGCGGCCAGCACGCGCGCCGTGACACCAGCGTCCGCAAACCAATTGAAACGCTCGTGGTCATGGTGGCACTTCTCACAGACACTGGCCAAGGGTGCGCCCTGTTGCGCGCAGTTTACATGGCACGATAGCGAGAACAGATCGAAACCTATCGAGCGACAGCCATCCTCGAGGGCCTGGCAGAGGCTGAGCCTGTCGCTGGCCGCCTGGATGGAGGTCGTGATGGTGACGAGCTTATCCAGCATTCCGAAGTCTCGGCTGTCCCGAAATAGTTGCGACCTCCCCCTCCCGTGGAGCGCCTATACACAAGTTTTCAAGCCTATATTGCCACACCATACTTAACAAATGGCTACCCTGCCAGACCTCTCTACTTGAGATTAGGTCTATCATGGTCTCGTTGGCGAGCTATCAGCGCCGGAACCAATCTAACGGACCTCATTGATGAAGGACTAATGGGACCGTTTCCGAACTCAGAGCACCGTCCTTCCAAAAAACAAACATCTAGAGACGTCTATTGTTTCCCCAGGGCATCCATATGCAAACCAAACTCCTCTTCTCCAATTTGAAACTGGGAACTAAGCTCGGTATATCCTCCGGCCTCGGCATCGTGCTGGTGGTCTGCATGATTGCCAACGGTCTGCTCAGCAATCACGAGAGCCAGCTCAGCTCCGATGCTGCCGATATTCAGGCCACCATCGCCCAAAATCTCGCTCAGGCCGAGACCAACCTGCGCGCCGTCCAGGTCGGCACCCGCGACATTCGCCTCGCCGCCACACCGGAAGCGGCCACGGAAGCAAGCAAGATGGTCGAGGCGAACTATTCTGAAATGACGGGGCTGCTCGACGGCGTGATGCCGCTCTTCCTCAATGAGGAGAACCGTCAGCGGGTGCTCAAGATCAAGGCGCTGAGCGAGAGCTATTTCGCGCTCTCCGGAACCCTTCTCGACAGCGTGCATAAGGAAATGGCCGCTGGGACCAATATGGCGCAAGTGGCGGCGGCATCCGGTCTCAGCACAGAGCGCGCCGCCATAGAAGCAGAGATGAACGCCCATGCCCGCGAGATGGTCTCGCTTATCGGGGAAGGCGTGGATGTGGGCATGGCCACGTCCGCACAGGCCCGGGCCAAGGCCGCCTCGCTTACCTCGCAGGCGCAATTGATCTCCAACATCGTCGGCGGGATAGTGGTGCTGGTCCTGGTCGGTGCCGCCATATTCGGCGTCGTCTCAATTGCCCGGCCAATCCGCCGCATCACCGGCAGCATGGGTGAACTGGCCAGCGGACGCCTTGAAGCCGAAGTGCCCTATGTCGGGCGCGGTGACGAGATCGGCGCCATGGCCGAAGCCGTGCAGGTTTTCCGGGAAAACGCCATCAAGGTTGCGGCCATGGCCGAGGAGGAACTCGACCGCGCCCAGAAGGCCGCCGATCGCGCCCGCATGATGGAGCGCTTTCAGAATGCCTTCGACGGCGTGGTCGCCGCGACGCTTGAAGGCGACTTCTCCAAGCGCATGAATGCCAAGTTCGCCGATCCCGAGATTGATCGCATTTCGGTCAATTTCGACACCCTGCTCGAAACCGTGAACAACGGTCTGGGCGAAGCCGGCCAGGTACTGGCTGCCCTGGCCAATACGGACCTCACCCAGCGCGTCACAGGTGACTACAAGGGCGCCTTCGCCCGCCTCAAGGCCGACACCAATTCGGTTGCCGACAAGCTCACCGACGTCATCTCGCAACTGCGCCACACCTCGCGAGCGCTGAGGACGGCGACCGGCGAAATCCTGTCCGGTGCCAACGACCTCGCTGAGCGCACCACCAAGCAGGCCGCCGCCGTCGAACAGACTTCAGCCGCCATGGAACAACTGGCCAGCACCGTCACCGAGAATGCCCGCCGCGCCGGCGAAGCCCAGAACAAGGGCCGCGCCGTCGCTCAGGCAGCAGAAGACGGCGGCGCCGTCATGCGGGAGGCGAACGAGGCCATGGAACGCATTACGGCCTCTTCGTCCAAGATCGCCAATATCATCGGCATGATGGACGACATCGCTTTCCAGACGAATCTGCTGGCGCTCAACGCTTCGGTCGAGGCGGCGCGGGCCGGTGAAGCGGGCAAGGGCTTTGCCGTGGTCGCCGTCGAAGTCCGGCGTCTGGCCCAATCAGCCGCCGAAGCCTCCTCCGAGGTCAAGAGTCTCATCGAGCGCAGCGCCGAAGAGGTGAACGGTGGCTCGCAACTGGTTTCCGCCGCGGCTGGCCGACTGGGGGAGGTGATGGCCGCCATGCGCGACAATGCCGCGCTGATCGACGCGATCGCCGCCGCCAGCGGCGAGCAGGCCAGCGCCATCGCCGAAGTCTCCACCGCGGTACGCCAAATGGACGAAATGACCCAGCATAATGCCGCCCTGGTCGAGGAAACCAACGCCGCCATCGAGCAGACCGAAGGTCAGGCCCGCGATCTCGACAGGATCGTGGATCGCTTCCGCGTCCTCGACTCCATGGCTCCGTCCGGCGAACCGGCGCCTGCACGGGTTGAAAAGGCCACTGGCCTCAAGGGCCTTCAGCAGCGCGTCAAAGCTGCCGCTGCCAACTATCTCAGCCACGGCAACGCTGCAGTCAACGCCGACTGGAACGAGTTCTAGGCTGATGAGACCCTACGGCGCGACCACCCATCGCGCCATAGGCCCGTCATGCGGCAGCCGATTGCGGGGACTGGAAGCGTAGCCCCAGGACCAGCAGCGCCGCTACCGCATAGACGGCCACCACCACCAGCCAGATCGCACCCGGCCAATCGTGCTGGAAAGCGAAGTAGAGCGTCGAGAAGACCAGCGGAGCCACGATCGAGGCCAGGCTCACCGCCGAGGCGAGTACGCCCTGGAACTGCCCTTGCCGGCCTTCATCCACCATGCGCGTGGCGAGCGACTGCAGGGCCGGCGCACCGATGCCGCCCAGCACGAAGATCGGCATGATGGCAAAGACGATCCAGCTCTGGCTGGCAAAGGCCAGGACGACCAAAGCGACGCTGGCGCCCGCCATGCCGAAGAGGATTGCCCCACGCTCGCCCAGGAGCTTGACGGCCGGGCCTGGCAGCAAGGCCTGCGCCAGCGCCTGGCAGACGCCGTAAGTTCCGAGCGACAGTCCGATCCAGAAACCGTTCCACTGGAAGGTGTCGTGGCCCCAGAGCGCCCAGCACACGCCATAGACTTCCCCGGTGGCGCTCAGGACGAAGAACACCAAAACGATGGGAAGCAATTCCTTCATGGAGAAAACCCAGCGTAGCGGATGGAGCGGATTGAGGGCGGCCAGGTCGATCGGCTCGCGCGACGGCGTCCGGGACTCGGGCAGCACGAACAAGGCCAGCAGCAGGTTGCAGCCATTGAGAATGGCCGCCGCGATGAATGGCAGCCGCACCCAGTAATCGCCCAGGACGCCGCCAAGCACCGGCCCGACGATGAAGCCCACCCCGAACATGGCGTTGAACAGTCCGAAGCGCCGGGCGCGCTGCTCTTGGGCGGAGATGTCGGTGATATAGGCGGTCGCCACCGAGATATTGGCGCTGGTGAGCCCGGCAATGGCGCGGCCCAGGAACAGCATCCAGAGTTGAGGCGCGAAGGCCATGACCACATAATTGATGGCGGCGCCCGCCAGCGAAACCAGCAATACCGGCCGCCGGCCGAGCCTGTCGCTCAGGGCGCCGAGCACGGGCGCGAAGACGAACTGCATCACCGCGTAGAGTGCGGTCATGAGGCCGATCAGCGGCGCGACGTTTCCGGCATGCGTCACCTCTTCGAGCAGGCGCGGCAGGATTGGGAAGATAAGGCCGATCCCGACGGCGTCGAGACCGATGGCGGAAAAGATGACGATCAGCGGTTTGTTCATGGCGTTCCGATCCGGCGCAAGCCTCCACGCCTCGCGGCGCCGAGTGACTTGCTTGTTGACGTTCTTGGAAGCGCTGGCCGGTCACCGCTGGAGGCGAAGACGGCGTATGCTCGGCCGCTGGAACTGTTCCGTCGAATATGAGACGGATCGAGCGACCGCTTTTCGCGGGAATGGCAGCCACATACGCCTCTCGCTCCATGGTGGCAAGCCCCCAGGCGCCGCTGCGGGAGGACGATACCGCTCGGCAACGAGTTCGCCTCTATACTGGAGCGGTGATTCACATCCGGTGCCACGATGACGCCTTTACGCTTCCTGGGTTTCGCTTGCCTTGCCTTTGTCCTGCTGACCTCGGCCGGCTTCGCGCAACAGCCGGCCCGCGACCTCTTCGGTGCCGTGGACCATCCCACTGGCGGGCCGCCCGTCCCCGTGGGCGGCTATGCCAAGGGTTGCATTGCCGGAGCCGTGCAATTGCCGACCGATGGACCGGGCTGGCAGGCGATGCGGCTATCGCGTGACCGGCGCTGGGGCACGCCCGAGCTTGTGCGATATATCGAGGCGCTGGCGCAATCGGCGGCACAGGACGGCTGGCCGGGCATCCTCGTTGGCGATATGGGGCAGGCGCGGGGCGGGCCGATGAAGAGCGGGCACGCTTCCCACCAGATCGGCCTGGATGTCGATATCTGGCTGCAGCCCATGCCGGCCCGCGCCCTCACCGCCAAGGAGCGCGAAAGCCTGAGCGCCGTGTCCGTGCTCAAGAAGGGCACCCGCGACATCGACCCCAAGCGTTTCGGCGAGGCCGAACGGCTCCTGCTCTATCGCGCCGCGCAACTGCCCGGCGTCGCCCGCATCTTCGTCGCCCCCGGCATAAAGCGATCGCTATGCGCCACCCAATGGCGCGATCGCAGCTTCCTGCAGAAAATACGGCCCTGGTACGGCCACGACGACCACTTCCATGTCAGGCTTTCTTGCCCGCCCGGCTCGTCGTCCTGCCAGGATCAGGCTCCCGTGCCGCCGGGCGATGGCTGCGGCGCCGACCTCGATTACTGGTTCACCGACGCGCCCTATAAGCCCAGTACCAGCCCGCCGGCCCCGCCGCTGACGCTGGCCGACTTGCCCAAGGCCTGCGCCGCGGTGCTCGGCGCGAAATAAGCCGGCCCTCAGCCGAGGATCTGGTGCAGGAGGGCGGCCGACGCGATGGCGATGATGACCGTCGGCAGGATGGAGAAACGAGTCGCCGCGACCAGCGTGATGGCCAAGGCCACAAGATCGGCGGGACGGTTGGAGACGAAGTCCGGCGCGATGACGGCGATCAGCACGCAGCCGGGCGCTGCCTCGAGCACTTGGGTCAGCCGCGGGCTGAGGGTCTTGTTGCGCAGGAACAGATAGCCCGAGATGCGGGTCAGGTAGGTCGAGGACGCCATCAGCACGATGACAAGGAGAACGACGGGATCGATCATTCCGGCTTGGCCCACAGATAAGCGGAAACGACACCCGAGACCGCACCGGCCGGGACATACCAGGGCCCCGGGATGAAGAGATAGGTGCCGGCCGCGACGACGAGGCTGACCAGCCACGGCCGGGCGCTGGCAAAGCCCTGCCACATGCCGGCGAGCATCACCAGGAACACGGCCGGAAAGGCCATATGGAAGCCGTATTGCGTCACATCGCCCAGCGTCGGCCCGATCAGAGCGCCGATGGCGGCGCTGGAGGGCCAGGAGAGATAGAGCCCGGTCGAAACGCCGAGATAAAACGGAAAACTGAGCACGCCGCCCCGCTTGCGGGCATCGTCCAGGCCGATGGCCCAGCTTTCGTCGCACATCAGCGCCAAAGCCGGCAGGACCTTGCGCCTGGGCAGGTGCCGCATGGTCGGCGCCAGGGCTGCTCCCATGAGAATGTGCCGGCTGTTGATGAGGATGGTCAGACCGACCAGCAGGGGAATTGTCGGCGGCCAGGTCCAGAGCTGGATGACGGAGAATTCCGATCCGCCGGCGAAATTTATCCCGGTAAGCAGCGCCACCTCGACGGGCGAGAGTCCCTTCATTGCCGCCTGCGATCCAAGCAGCAGGCCGAAGGGAATGAAGCCCAGCAGCACCGGCACCGAGACCCAGAGGCCTCGCCAGAACTCGGAGGGCGGCGCCTGCGTCGCGTTATCGATCACCGTGTCGGTCATGGCCTCTCCTTGTTCCATGGTGAGATACACCATAGAACGAGACGATTGTTTGCGTTCTGCTGGAGACAATATCTTTTTCATGGCAGGACCAACTAACATTTGCCGATAGCGCGGGGATTTTTGCCATGAAGCTGGACAACATCGATCGGGCGATCCTGCGCATCCTCCAGCAGGAGGGGCGGATTTCCAACAACGATCTGGCCGAAAAGGTCGGCCTTTCTCCCTCGCCATGCTCCCGCCGGGTCAAGCTGCTTGAAGAGGCCAGCATCATCAGCCGCTATGTCGCACTGGTCGATCCGGGCAAGGTCGGCATGGGCATGACTGTCTATGCCCGTGTATGGCTCACCGGGCAGGACGAGGATACCACCTCGTCCTTCATCGCTGCCGTCCGCAAGCTTCCTGAAGTCGTCGAATGCCACCTCATGGCGGGTGACACGGATTTTCTCCTGCGCGTCATGGCACCCGACCTCGACGGCTATCGGCGGTTCCAGGCCGAACATCTGGGACGGATAAAGGGCGTCCAGAGCATCAAGACCGATATTCCCATGCAGGAAGTGAAGCGCTCCTGGGAAGTCCCGCTTTAGTTTTACCCCGCCGGGCCGAACCAGCGGGCGAGAGCCGCATTCAGCCCGACCTCGTTCCCCTCGCCCACCCAGACGACATAGCCATCTGGCCGCACCAGCACCGCACTGGGCGGACGCGCTACTCCCGATACCGGCAATTCCCAGACACCGTCATATCGTGCATCGACCAGTTGCACCCGCTCGGCCCAGGGCGAGATATCGACCGCGCCCGCAACACCGAAATGAATCAGCGTCGGGCGGCCCTGATGCAATAGGCTGAACACCCGCAGTTCTCCCGCAGCCGTCATCAGGTCGAAATCCGGCATGCGCCGGCCGAGCAATGGATGGCCCTCGCCCAGATCGTAGTGAAGATCGAGCCCGCTAAGCATACCGGCGAACCGCTTGCGCGCTTCATCGATCTCCAGCAACTCCGCCATGGCGCTGCGCACCGCATCGATCCGCACGCCGGGTCGCTGCAATGTCCCCGCCGCCATCGTCATCTCCAGCACGCACGCATCCGCGGCGTGTCTTTCGGCCTGATAGGTATCGAGCAGCGTAGCCGGCGAAATGCCCTTGACCACCTGCGCCAGCTTCCAGCCGAGATTGACCGCGTCGTGCACACCGATATTGAGGCCCTGTCCACCCGCCGGATAGTGAATATGCGCTGCATCACCCGCCAGCAGCACACGGCCCTTGCGATATGTCGCCGCCTGCCGCGTCGCATCGGTAAAGCGCGACAGCCAGGTGGGACTGTGGACGCCGTAGTCGCTGCCGAAAGCGGCAATCATCCCGGCCTTGAGTTCGTCAAGGGTCGGCTCATCCGAGCCAACCGCCCGCTCGGTCACCATTACGCCCACCGGCCCCGCATCGGCATAGACGATCGCACCATCGACGATCCTGTAGTCCAGCCTTCCGAGCGAATGGATGCCGACCGCGTCCCGCCGGATGCCCCATTCCGGGGTTTCCGCCAATTCGACATTTGCGATGATGTTGCTGATCGTCGCGTCCGAGCCGGGAAACGCGATACCGGCTATGCGCCTCACCAGACTGCGCCCGCCGTCGCACCCGACCAGATAAAGTGCGCGAAGCGAGGAGCCATCGTCCAGGACGACATCCACGTGGCTGCCCCTATCCTCAAATCCGGTCACCGCGCGTCCGCGATAAAGCCTGACGCTGAGTTCGTTTACCCAATCGGCCATGATCGGCTCGATCCGCGATTGCCGCAGCCCCAGGCCGTAGGGGAAGCGCGTGGGAAAATCGCTCAGGTCCAGTATCTTGCCGGCAAAGCCGGTCACCTGCGCCTTCTGCCCCTCGGCGAGAAAACGCCCGGCTATGCCGCGCTGATCGAAAAGCTCCAGCGTACGGGCATGAAGCCCGCCAGCCCGCGAGCCGACGACCTCGCTCGTCGCCCGTTTCTCGATGATCGCGACATCGACGCCTGCCAGCGCCAGTTCTCCAGCCAGCATCAGGCCCGTCGGGCCGCCTCCGGCGACGACAACCTCATGATCGGTCATTGCAGCACTCCTCTCCGGCGTCAGGAGTGAACCTTCTAGGCTATGGACACGGTCTTGAAGCAAGCCCCTTTCGCGTTACATATGAGAAGTGGGAGTTGCATTTGTCTGCCTGCCGTCGCGCTTCCTGTTGCCGCCATTATCGAGACAGGATGCATGCAAGGCCCCATTTCCAGAATGGTCGTCACCCAGGACGAGGCCGAACTGGCAACGGAGGCCTGGGGCAATCCCGTCCGCGGCACCATTCTTCTCGTCATGGGCGCAACGGCTTCGATGGTCTGGTGGCCGGACTCGCTGATGAAGGCACTCGCCGCCGGTGGCTACCAGGTTATCCGCTTCGACCATCGCGACACGGGGCAATCCACGACGAACCCGCCCGGTGACGTGCGCTATGATCTCCTCGACCTTGCCGCAGATCTCATCGCCATCCTTGATGTCTATGCTGTCCAGTCAGTCCATCTGGTCGGCATGTCGCTCGGCGGCTATGTCTCCCAGATCGCCGCCCTCCGATATCCCGAACGCGTGCGTACCCTGACGCTCATAGCCAGCGAACCGCTGGGCGTCGAATATGCAGGCGCCGGCATCGCCCCCAAATTCATGGAACATTTCGCCACCATGGCCGACCTCGATTGGTCCAGCCATAGCAACGTAGCCCGCTTCATGCTGCGGATCGCCGAACTCAGCGCCGGCTCGGCATCTCCCTTCGACATCGAAGCCGCCAGCCATCGCATCGCGCAGGAATTGCAGCGAGCGAGCGACATGAGGAGCGCCTTCAATCATTCGATGATCGGCGGCGAACTCGGGCCGAACATGACAGCCCGTCAGCTCGACCTGCCGGTTCTTCTGGTGCATGGCACCGAGGATCCCATCATCTCCGTGGCAGCGGCCCGGACCGCCGCCCAGATCATAGGCGGCGCACGATTGCTGCTCCTGGATGGACGAGGACACGAACTGGCCGGAGCCGATATCCCAAGGATTGCCGGCGCCATTCTCGCCCTCACGACAAACAGTCGGTGACGCTGCCGGCCCTCAATATGTCGTGCGCCCGCCCGACAGGTCGAAGACGCTTGCCGTGGTAAAGCTGTTCTCCTTGCTCACCAGCCACGCCACCATCGCCGCGGCCTCCTCCACCTCGAGGAACCGCCCGCGCGGAATGCGCACCAGCATGTAGTTGATGAATTCCTCGGTCAGCGTATCGAGGATGCGCGTCTTGGCGGTCGCCGGCGTAATGGCGTTGACCGCGATGTCGTATTTGGCCAGTTCCTTGCCGAGCGACTTGGTCAGCCCGATCACGCCCGCCTTGGCCGCCGAATAGGCCGAGAGATTGGGGTTTCCCTCCTTGCCCGCCACCGAGGAGATATTGACGATCCGCCCGTAATTGCGGGCCTTCATCGCCGGAACCACGGCCTTGTTCACATAGAACGTACCGTTGAGATTGACCTCCACCACCCGCCGCCATTCGTCGGGATCGTACTCGTCGAGCGGCGCATTGTTCCCCGCAATGCCCGCCGAATTGACGAGAATGGAGACCGGCCCGACCTCAGCCTCGACCTCCCCATGCACGCGCTGCAACCCGGCGGGGTCGGTGATGTCCACCACCTTGCTCGAAGCGCCCGCGCCAAGCGCTGCCACCGCCTTGTCCAGTGCCGCCCCGTCGCGATCCCAGAGGCTCACCTTTGCGCCCGAGGCAAGAAGACGGTGGGCAATGGCAAAACCGATGCCCTGCGCGCCGCCCGTGACGACGGCGACTTGGCCGTTCAAATCAATTGCGTTCATCTGAGGTCCCAAACTTGCGCCCGGGACACGGCCCAAAGGCTGGAAATATGATTTAAGGCGCCCTGACCCGACCGGCCGGTCGAGCCAATATCCTTGCTGACGAGCAGATAGCGCCGCTCGCTTTCGCAGGCGTATCGTGGCCCGGCTCGTCGCTCATGTCGATCCCCCCGTCGGGGGCAAGTCACCTCGTCCGCCCGCCGGCCATCGACAGTGCGCGGTTAGCGGTCATACGCCCCGGTAAACCGCGTCTGCGACTGCCGGAGATGATGCTGCATCGCAACCTCGGCCGCCTCCGGATCGCGCGCTTCCAGCGCCGCGATGAGGGCTCGATGCTCCTCGATCGCATCCGCCGTTACGCGTGCATGGTAAAACAGCCGGAAGAGATGCACGTGGATATGGAGGTTGGCCAGGGCCTCCTGGATCAGTTCATTGCCCCCCACATGCGCGATCACGTCGTGGAACTGGCCATCCAGCTGCGCGAAGCGGCCATAGGATTCGCCGGACGTGTCGCGCCCGCATGCTTCCATGTCCGAAGCCAGTTGCCGCAGCAGCGCCAGGGTCTCCTCGGTCATGGCCGTGGCGGCTCGGCGCGCCGCGAAGGGCTCCAGCAACAGCCGCAATTCATAGAGCTGCGCCAGCCGGCCGCTATCCATCTGGTCGGCGGCGCTGTAGCCGATGAGGTGGGTCTTGACGACCAACCCTTCGGCTTCGAGGCGCGACAAGGCCTCGCGAATCGGGGTCTGCGACACGCCCAGATCGCGCACGAGCCGGTCCACCGATATCCGCCCGCCCGGTGGAATGGCCCGCGACATCAACTGGGAATAGATGGCGTTATAGACCTCCTCCCCCAGTCCGGGAGGACGGCGAACGGCATTGCTGCCGGAGGGCCGGCGATCATCGTGAAGGACCATGGGCAACCGATGGCTATTGACGGGGTTGAGCAATAGCACCATAGTCCGCCCAACTCAATCAGATATCCGATCGGATTTTATATATTGGTTGTCGTGCCCGTCTCGGAAGCCAGAGCGATCTCGGAACAGGCCCTGGCACATGCCGGCGTCCCTGCCGCCCATGCCGCGCTGCAGACCGATCTGTGGCTGGACGCCGAATTGCGCGGCATCGCCTCTCACGGCCTGTTGCGGCTCGAACGGATCGTGCAGCGGATCGAGGCCGGGCTTTGCGCCCCCGCGGCAAGCGGTCACCATGCTTGGCGGGGCGACGCCTTCCTCCATGTCGATGGCGCAGCCGGCCTGGGTCCGGTGGTAGCCAACCATGCCCTCGATGCCATCAGCGCGCGCGCCAGGCAGACAGGCGTTGCCGTGGCGGCCATCGCCAATTCCCAGCATATCGGCATGCTGGCCTGGTACGCCGAGCGGATCGCACGCGGCGGACAGGCAGCGATCGTGCTGTCGACCAGCGAAGCCCTCGTCCATCCCTGGGGCGGTCGGCAGGCGCTTCTGGGCACCAACCCCATCTCCATCGGCGTGCCGACCGGCGAAGCCGAGCCCTTCGTCATGGACACCGCCACCAGCATCGTCTCGATGGGCGAAATCCATGACCGCGCCTGGCGTGAGGAGCCCATCCCGCCCGGCTGGGCGCTCGACGAGCAGGGCCGGACGACCACCAATGCCGAGGACGCCAAGCGCGGCGCCATCGCGCCCTTCGGACAGGCCAAGGGTTATGCGCTTGGCCTGGCGTTCGAATTGCTGGTGTCCTCGCTGACCGGCGCCGCCCTCGGCCGGGACGTGCGGGGCACGCTCGACGCACAATGGCCGGCCAATAAGGGCGACGTGTTCATCGTGCTCGACAATGCCAGCACCGCCGGCCTGTCCCACTATCTCGACGTCCTGCGCCAGACCGATCCCGCCGAGGGTTTCGACAACGTGCTCATTCCCGGCGAGCGCGGCCGCGCTCTCAAGGCAACCCGGCTCCGCGACGGACTGCCCGTTGCCGATGCCGTCTGGAACCGCCTGAACGGTCTGGCAGCCGGAACCGCTTTACCTTCTCGGATGTCATCATGAACGGGCTTTTCGGTCTCTCCCGCCTGCCGCGCCATCTCGTCTTGGGGCGCGGCCAACGTCGGGCTCTGGCCAATTACGCTGCCGATCTCGGCCGGCGCGCACTCATCGTCACCGACGAGCGCATGGCCCACGACGCCGCCTGCGCCACGCTCGTCGATGACCTGCGGCGGCGCGGCTTAGCCACCGAGGTTTTTGCCGGCACCATTGCCGAACTGCCGGCGGAATCGATCCTTTCGGGCCTTGCCTCGGCGGAAGCCTTCGGCGCGGACCTGCTGGTAGGCCTTGGGGGCGGCAGCTGCATGGATGCAGCCAAGATGATCGGCGTACTGCTCGCGCATGGCGGCCCCATCTCGGACTATTACGGCGAGTTCAAGGTGCCCGGCCCCATCGCGCCGGTCGTCGCCGTGCCGACAACCTCGGGTACGGGCTCGGAGGTAACCCCGGTGGCGGTGGTTTCCGATCCTGACCGCGCCGTCAAGGTCGGCATCGCCAGTCCCCACCTCATACCGCAGGTCGCCATCTGCGATCCCGAACTGACCGACAGCTGTCCGCCAGCGCTCACCGCCGTGTCGGGCGCCGACGCCCTCACCCATGCCATCGAGGCCTTCACCACGCTCCGGCGCGCGCCCGATCCGGCTCTGACGCGCGAACACGTTTTCGTCGGCAAGAACGCCTTTTCCGATCACTACGCCCTGGAGGCCATCCGCCTGATCGGCGCCAGCCTCAAGCGCGCCTATAACGATGGCAGCGACACCCAGGCCCGGGACATGCTGATGACGGGCGCCACGCTCGCCGGGCTTGCCTTCGGTGTCGCCGGCACCGCCGCCGCTCATGCGGTGCAATATCCGGTCGGCGCCCTCACTCATACGCCGCACGGCGCGGGCGTTGCCGTGATGCTGCCCTATGTGATGCAACTCAACCGTTCCCACGCCGAAGCCGAGATGGCTGAGGTCGCTCTGGCCCTCGGCGCCGGCCGTGCCAACGGCACGACAGCCGAATTGGCGCAAGCCGCCATCGAGGCGGTGGCAACGCTCTTCGCCTCGATCGGCATCCCGGCCACTTTGCGCGATCTTGGCCTGCCCGAAGACAAGCTGGACTGGACCGCCGAAAGTTCCATGGGTGCGGCCCGCCTCGTCAAGAACAACCCGCGCACGCTCGACCTGGCGTTGATGCAGCGCCTCGTCCGCGCCGCCTTTGGCGGCAATCGGATTTCCCTGTCCCAAGGTTAGCTCAGATGAACGACACCGCCAGATTCAGCTTTGATCCCGCCAGCCTGCCGAGCGACCTCTGGATCGGTGGCCAATTCCGCGCCAGCTCGACCGGAAACCGCATCGACGTGCTCGATCCCTCGACCGGACGGACTATCACTTCGGTCGCCGACGCCAGCGTCGAGGATGCGATGGATGCCGTGTCTGCCGCGACCGCGGCCGCCGCCGACTGGGCAGCGACCCCGCCGCGCCAGCGCGGCGAAATCCTGCGCCGCTGCTTCGAGCTGATGATTGCGCGCCGGGAAGCGCTGGCCGAGCTCATTAGCCTCGAGAACGGCAAATCGCTCGATGACGCCAGGGGCGAGGTCACCTATGCCGCCGAGTTCTTCCGTTGGTTCTCCGAAGAGGCAGTTCGGCTCAACGGCGAGCTCTATCCGGCGCCAGGCGGGGCCAACAAGATACTTGTAATGCACCAGCCGATCGGCGTTTCCGTGCTGGTGACGCCATGGAACTTCCCCGCCGCCATGGCCACCCGCAAGATTGCCCCGGCTTTGGCAGCCGGCTGCACCTGCGTCCTCAAGCCGGCGACCGAAACGCCGCTGACCGCCTATTTCCTGGCCAAGCTCTACCAGGAGGCCGGGGTGCCCGCCGGCGTGGTTAACGTCATCACGACCTCCCGGTCCGGCGCTGCCGTCAGTGCGATGCTTCACGACCCGCGCGTGCGAAAGCTCAGCTTTACCGGTTCGACCGAAGTGGGCCGCAAGCTGCTGCATGAAGCCGCCGACACCGTGGTCTCCTGCTCGATGGAACTGGGCGGCAATGCCCCCTTCATCGTCTTTGACGACGCCGACCTCGACAAGGCGCTCGACGGCGCGATGATCGCCAAGATGCGCAATGGCGGGGAGGCCTGCACTGCGGCCAATCGCTTCTATGTGCAGAGCGGCATCGCCGATGCCTTCGCCAGGGGCATGGCCCAGCGCATGGCGGCGCTACGCGTCGGAGCGGGCTACGATCCGCGGACCCAGTGCGGCCCGGTCATCAACAAGGATGCCGTGGATCGCATCGGCGCGCTTGTCCATGAGGCCGTCGGTGGCGGTGCCCGGCTTCTCGCCGGCGGCCAGGCGCTTGCGGGCGACGGGTTCTATTTCCCGCCCACGGTCATCGAAGGCGTGCCCCGCGACGCCCGCATCACCCGCGAGGAAATCTTCGGGCCGGTCGTGGCCATCACGCGCTTTGAAGACGAGGACGAGGCCATCGCCGCGGCCAACGACACCGACTACGGCCTCATCTCCTACGTCTACACCGGCGATCTCGCACGCGGCCTGCGCGTCTCCGAGCGCCTTGAGGCGGGGATGATCGGTCTCAATCGCGGCCTCGTCTCCGACCCCGCCGCCCCGTTCGGCGGCGTCAAGCAGAGCGGTCTGGGACGTGAAGGCGCGCATCACGGCATCCTGGAATTCTGCGAGACCAAATACATAGCGACCAATTGGTAGCCGGCTAGGACAACGAGGGAGGACGCCGCGTGAAGATCACCAAGGTAGAGACGTTCCAGGTCAACTGGGACAAGGGCGCCGGCCGTTCGGCCTTCGTCCGCATCGAGACCGATGACGGCCTGTTCGGGCTCGGAGAAGCCTCGCCCATGCAGGGCGGCCTCGCCTCCCTCACCATCATCGCCGCCGACATGGCCCCCTTCCTTATCGGCAAGGACCCGCTCGACCACGCCGTACTGCTCGATACCCTCTACCATAAGTGCATCAAGCTCGGGCCCGAGGGAGCCACCACCGCCGCCCTCGCCGCCCTCGACATCGCGCTCTGGGACCTCAAGGGCAAGTTTCTCGGCCAACCGATCTACAAGCTCCTGGGCGGCGCCTGGCGCACAAGCCTTACCTGCTATGCCTCGATCGGCGGCAATGCCTGGCGTAGCGTGGATGAAGTGGTCGAGGTCGTCCGCCGCCGGGTCGAAAAGGAGAAGCCCGCCGCCGTCAAGATCCGCTGGGATGGCGACCGCACCAGGCTCGACGTCGATATCAAGGGCGACATCGCCAAGGCCAAGGCCGTGCGCCAGCTCCTTGGGGATGACTTCGTGCTCGGGTTCGATGCCAATAACGGCTATTCGGTGGGCGGCGCCATGCGGGTCGGCCGGGCGCTTGAAGATCTCGGCTTCACCTGGTTCGAGGAGCCGGTGCAGCATTACCACGTCTCGGCCATGGGCGAGGTGGCGCAGCGCCTCGACATTACCGTTTCGGCCGGCGAGCAGACCTATACGCTCCAGGGCCTGAAGGACCTGATCAATGCCGGGGTGCGCATGGTGCAGCCCGATATCGTCAAGATGGGCGGCATTACCGGCCTCATGCAATGCGCCGCCATCGCCTATTCCCACGGCGTCGACCTGGTGCCGCACCAGACGCAGCCCTCGCTGGGGCATCTGGCCAACCTGCACGTGCTCTCCACCATCATGCACCTCAACAAGCCCGTCGAACTGGCTGACGGGTGGGAGCGTGCCGGCGCCATCTTCAAGAACCCCTCCGAGCCCAGGGATGGCCTGTTCCACGTGCCGAGCGGCCCGGGACTGGGGGCGGAATTCGACGCAGAAGAACTCAAGCGGAGGTCGGTCCCCATTTCCGCGTAATGCCTGAAATAAAGGGAGGAGAACCCAAAATGGCATTGTCGAGAAGACAGTTTCTGGTAACGGCAGGCGCCGCTGGCGCCGCGGCAGGACTTGGGCTGCCCATGGCCCCGGCCCTTGCCCAAAGCGATCGCATTACCATCGCCCTGGCGGCTCGCGCGCCGGCGGGCGTCAACCCGCAACAGACCGGGCTGACCGGCGGCGACAACTGGGCCATCTACCAGGTGTTCGATACGCTGGTCCGCAACCCGGACGGCAAGTTCGCCACGCGTCCCGAAGAGTTCGAACCCGGCCTCGCCGAGAGCTGGGAAAGCTCGGAGGACGCCAAGACCTGGACCTATCACCTGCGCCAGGGCGTACAGTTCCACAAGGGCTATGGCGAGATGACGTCGGAAGACGTGGTCTTCACCTTCGGCCGGCACCTCGACCCGCAGATCGTCACCGGTGGCAAGGTGCAGTTCGCCAATATCGCCAGCGTCGACGCCGATGGTCCCCATACCGTCGTCTTCAAGCTCAAGCGCCCCGACCCGCTGTTCAACGGCTCGGCGATCTCGACCCTCACCGCCGCCATCCTCAGCAAGAAAGCGTTCGAGGAAAAAGGCGAAGGCTTCAATACCGACCCTGTCGGCACCGGTTGCTACCAGGTCGATGCCTTCAGCGAAAATAGCGGCATCACGCTCACCGCCTTCCCGGAATTTTACGGCGAGCAGCCGGCGACATCTGTCGTTCAGGTTTCGTTCATCGCCGACACGACAGCACGCACTTTGGCCTTCGCTGCCGGGACCGTAGACATGATCGAGGGCGTGCGCTCGCCGGGCTGGATACCCTCGATGCAGCAGCGTTCCGCCGACACCATTTTCGATGCGACGGCGCCCGGCAGCTTCAACCTGCTCCATCTCAACCTGACCCGCGCGCCGCTGGACGACATCCGTGTCCGCCAGGCCATCCGCTATGCCATCGACAACGAGGCTCTGGCCTCGGCCTATACGGGTCTGGCCAAGCCTATGGTCGGCGTTATCGCCTCCCAGTTCCAGGGCTCGGTCACGCGGGACGAGCTGCCGGAGGAACTCAGGTATGAGTACGACCCGGAAAAGGCCAAGGCGCTGCTCGCCGAAGCCGGTCATCCCGATGGCGTAACCATTCCCTGCTTCACCAGCCAGCGCGAAGACTATGCCGCTATCATGTTGATGATTCAGGAGCAATTGCGCGCCGCCAATATCAACCTGGATCTGCAGATCATCGACCACAACGCCTTCCACGGCGAAAACCGGCTCGACAAGAATACGATCGCGCTCAACTCGTCGAGCTACGGCCCCGTGCCGCTCAACGTCTTCCTGCAGCAGGCTTCGGCGAGCGCCGTGGTCAAGGCGGACGGCACCGGACAGGGCAATTTCAGCCATTACGGCGTGGCGATCCCAGGGCTTGACGACCTGCTCGACCAGGCAATGGACGAGCCGGATTTCGAAAAGCGCACGGCACTCACCAGGGAAATCGAAAAGAAGCTCCTGACTGATCTGCCGCTGCTCGGCATCATCACCTTGAGCTACGTGATCGCCCGCAATCCGCGCATCGATCTGGGTTTCCCCGTGGAGTCCGGCCCCGCTTACTGGCCGCTCAACAAGGCCCGACGCGTCGCCTGAGCGGCGGGCGGCGCGATCCTTCCGGTTCGCGCCGCCCGCTTGGTTTTTTTCGTCGGTCAGCCGATCACGGCCACTTCGTGGTCGAGGATGCTGTCCACGACGAATACCAGCGCATCCCCGTCGCGACGGGCCGGCACCGACTTACCGGCCACGCGCAGATCGACGGTCTGCGCCTGAGCGCCGACATTGAGGCGCACCTCGACCGGACCAATGGGAACCATATCGTATTGCCGCCCCGGCACCCGTGAAAGCAGGAGGCGATTGTTGAGATGCAGAACATGCCGATCGCCCTGACGATACAGTTCAGCGGTGATGACGCCATGCGTGCCGCCCAGCGTCACCCTTGCCTTGCCGCCAAGCGCCGTCCTCACGGCGTTGACGATGATCTGAGCATGCTCGGCATTCTCGTCGCGCGCAAAGCACCGGTCGATATCAGCGATCAGCCAGACCATGAGCCCGCCGGCCGGATGCTTCCTCGCAGTGATAGCGGGGATATCGCTGCGCGGCTCACGCATCCAGGAGGTTTCCGGCGGAAAGATCGGGAAGTCGGGAATGAACGTTGCCAGCACTTCGACATCAGCATCGACGCCCATAGCCGGCAGCAGGCCGCCGAACGGAATGCTGTCCGTGCCCTCGAGCCCCGCCAGCAGCGCCGAACGCACGCCCTCAACGGCCGGAGCGGTTGCATCCCTGGGACCATAGCGATGTGCCCGGTTTTCGGGTGCAAGCCGCAGATAGGTGTGCCGGCTCCACGTCTCCATGTCGGGGTTGATGTCGCCAGTGCCGCCGAAATGACCCTCGGCACGGTGCACGCCGAAAAGATCGCCCAGCGCCAGTCCGCCGCGAGCCTCGCCGCGCTCATTGGTGGTGCTGGTTTCTCCGCTCGCAATGACCGAGCCACCGGCTGCCGCGAAGGTGCGGACATGAGCGAGCTGGGCATCGCTCAGCGCTCCCACATTGGGGAGGATGATGACGTCGAAGCGCTGCTTGGCGCTCGCGATATCGTCGGCGTGCAACGGAACATAAGGCACGGCATGGCGGTCGAGTGCCTTGACCACGCCGCGATAGGGTGCCTGCGTCTTGTCGGCCGCAGCGCTCTGGCCGAAGAAGTCGTGGTTCTGCTGGCTCCATACCACGCCCACATCCGGCCGCAGTTCGCGATTGATCAATACGTCCTCGTTGGCTTCGTGCCAGGCGAAGATCGGCTCGGCGGTGTTGTATTGCCGGCGGTCGTCATGGTTGGAGCCGATATGGTGCCACCAGGGCTGGATACCGCCGGCAAAGCCAGACGTCGCCCACAGGCGGACCTCGGACGCCGGCATGGACGAGAGCCGGAATACCGGTGCACCGAGCTGGTATTGCGGGGTGGATTCGGGAATGAGCACGTCCCAGCCGGCAATCTCGTGCAGGCGCTTGCCCGCTTCCGTGTTCTGTTCGAACCCGTCCTGGCCATTGCGGCGCTGGTGGTCCAGCATGATGATCGGCGTCTGGGTGAGAATGCCCTGCAGGTCGATGAAGCGCTGCGAATTGTAGAGCACCTCGCCGCCGATCATCCCCATCCAAGCGCAATGATCGCCGCCAGCCTTGCGCGTCACCCGGTTGTTGAGGGCCCAGATATCGGTGCGGCGCTGGAAATTCCAGCGTATCCATTCGCCATAGGTCGGATCGTTCCAGTCATGCGCCCGTGGCAGCGCCTTGCCGGCATAATCCTGGAACTGCACCCGGCAATTGTCGCAATAGCAGATCTTGCTGCGTGGCAGCCCGGCCCAGCTGTTATCGGCAAATCCATCGGGATGGCTGCGCTCGATGATTTCCTCCATCACCGCCGGCAGGTATTCGGTGTAATAGGCCGAGCCGATGCAGGTCACGTATTTGTCGGCGAGCGTATAGGGCTCGCCGTCGATATCCCGGCACACCCAATCGGGATGAGCCTGATAGAAATCCTCTGCGACCCGGTTGGAATCCATGCGCGCAATGACCGCCAGGCCTTCTTCGCGCGCCAGAGCCACGATCTCGCCATAGAGATCTCGGTCACCCAGCGTTTCGGCGCGGTGGTGATGTTCGAACCTGGAGGGATAATAGGCGACGATGCCGCCGGCATTGATGATGACGCCCTGAACGCGCGTCCTGCGCCAGTGCTGGCGCCACCATTCGGCATCGTACCGCTCGGGATCGCACTCCACCAAATTCGTCTGCGCCCATCTCAGGGCGGTCTTGTGCCACGGCTGCGTGCTCATAGTCTTTCTCCCTCGGCATCTGGCGTCCGGGAGGGAGAGCTAGCGCAAACGCGCCGCAACGCCACGCCCGGAAGGCACGGATTTCCGCGATGCGGAAGGAAAAGCGGGTACCAGGGCGGGAGTCTTCCGCGATGCGGAAAAGCCGGCTCGCCCCGCTTTACCCCGACTTTGGTAGCGCTACCGTCACCAGCTATGTGGTGCCAGAACTATTCGCCTGAAGCGAGGCGCCACGTGATTGGCAAGGGAGGAAACTGATGCCGTTCACAAGACGTGGATTCCTGAAGACTGGCGCCGCGCTCACTGCCGGCATGACCATGAGCGCCATTGTCGGCGGCCGGGCCTTCGCCCAAGACGCCGACACCATCAAGTTCGCGGCATCTGCCCGCGGCCTGCGCACCATCGACCCGCAAAAGTCCATCCAGGGCGTCGACAACTGGGCGATCATCGCCATGTACGACAAGCTCGTGGACCTGCCGCGCTGGCACTTCCCTGCAACCCTAGACGATCTCGTCCCGCGTCTCGCCACAAGCTGGACCGGATCGGAAGACGCCAAGACCTGGACCTTCAAGCTGCGCGAGGGCGTCCAGTTCCACAAGGGCTACGGCGAGATGACGTCCGAAGACGTCAAGTTCACCTTCGACCGCGCCACCGATGGCCCGCGCGTGGGGGGTGTACGCGCCAAGTTCGTCAACATTGCCAGCGTCGAGACGGACGGTCCTTATACCGTCGTCTTCAAGCTCGATCAGCCCGATCCGCTGTTCCCGCTGGGCGCTCTCAGCGACTATGACGGCGCCATCATGAGCAAGAAGGCCGTCGAGGAAATCGGCGAGGAGGAGATCGGCATCAATCCGGTCGGCACCGGCGTCTATATGCTCGAAACGGTGCACACCGATCCCTCGCAGGGCGTCACCGTCATCGCTAATCCCGACTATTGGGACACGCCGGCCGCGACCCCCAAGCTGCAATTCATGTATATCGCCGATACCACGGCGCGCACCCTCGCGCTGCTGGCAGGCGATGTGCACATGATCGAAGGCGTGCGCGCTCCCGGCTGGGCAGATTCCATGCGCCAGCGCGATCCCAACCTGATCTTCGACGTGGTGAGCCCCGGCAGCTTCTTCAGCATGCAGGTCAACGTCACCCGCGCGCCGTTCGACAACCTCAAGATCCGCCAGGCCCTGTTCTACGCCATCGACCGCGACGAGATCACCGGCGCCATAGCGCCCATCTCAACGCGCGCCTATGGCCTAAACCCGCCATCCTTCCCCGGCGGCTTCAATGCCGCGACCATCCCTGATGATGTCGCCTACAACTACAACCCGGAACGCGCCAAACAGCTGATGGCCGAAGCCGGGTTCCCGAATGGATTCAGCTTCACCAACGATACCTCGCAGCGCGAGGATTTCTCGGCAATCATGCTGATGATCCAGGACCAGTTGCGCCGCGTCGGCATCAATATGGAACTCAACATCAAGGATCACACCGCCTTCCACGCCGACCAGAACATCGGCACCAATACGCTGAGCCAGCAATCCTCGGCCATGCCGCCCGTGCCTACCCAGGTCATCCTCACCTATCTGCCTACCTCGGCAGAGGTGAAGTCCGATGGCACCGGCGGCGCCAATATGAGCCATTACGGCACGGCCATCCCGGGCATCGACGATCTCCTTGCGCAGGCTCTGGCCGAACCCGACCTGCAAAAGCGCATCGCGATCGTACAGCAGATCGAGATCAAGGCCCTGTCCGACGCGGTGCTGCTGCCCGTCGCCAACAATGGCTTCATGATCGTCCGCTCGCCCAAGGTCGACCTCGGCTACGAGGTCGAGTCCGGCTATGTCAACTGGCCCCTGTCACAGGCCTCCTTCGTCTAGCAGTCCTCCCAGGTCCCGGGGCGAAAGCTCCGGGGCCATCCCTAGATTTGAAATAGAGACCGTTGATGTCATCGCCTGCCACAATAACGATCATAGTTCCTCCGGCCCTCCGTGGCGGCGCGGGAGCCGTCGACTGGGCTGCCCAGGACCTGGCTCAGGCGCTCAAGCAGCGCAACATCGCCGCCCATATCGCCGACAAGCCCGTTGCAGCCGACCTCACCATTGAGGTCGCCGGCGCAGGAACTCACCCCGAATTCGCCACTGAAATCGAGCTCCCCGGTGCCGCTGAAGGCATGGCCCTGCTGCGCGACGGCCAAAGCATTCTCGCCTGGGGATTCGATGAGCGTGGCATCGTTTACGCCCTGACCGAACTGGCCGATCGCGTCCGCACCGTTCTGGGCGACGACCCCTTCGAGGGCACGTTCCCGCTGATCGAGAAGCCGACGGCCAGAATCCGCTCGATGGCCCGCCTGTTCTGTGCCGAGGATGAGGACAAGGTCTGGTTCTATGATCGCCAGCAATGGCGCGATTACCTGGGCATGCTGGCGAGCAATCGCTTCAACCGCTTCGCCCTGACCCTGGGCATGGGTTACAACTACCCCTATCACAATCCCTGGATCACTGACGTCTATTTCTACTTCCCCTATCCGTTCCTCTTCGCCCTGCCGGGCTACGACATCGACGTCAAGGAACTAAGCGAGGAAGAGCGCGATCTCAACCTGGAAATGCTGCGCTTCATCGGGCGCGAAGCCGCTCGGCGAGGCCTCGAATTCCAGCTGGCTCTCTGGACCCAGCGCTACGATTTCGATGACGTCCCTCGCGCCAATTACACCGTGCGCGGCGTTACCGACGACAACCTCGCTCCCTATTGCCGTGATGCCATTACGAGGCTCCTCCAGGAAGTGCCGGAAATCACCGGCCTGACCTTCCGCGTCCATGTCGAGGGCGGTATCGCCGAAGGCGATTACGACTTCTGGGAAGAGGCCTTCGCCGGCGTCGCTGCCGTCGGTCGTCCGGTGGAGATCGACATGCACGGCAAGGGCCTCGATCACAGGATGATCGACCTGGCCCGCCGGACCGGCATGCCGGTGGCGGCGTCTCCCAAATATCTCGCCGAGCATATGGGCCCGCCCTACCACCAGTCGGCGATCCGCGACAAGGAATACCCGCCCGAAGTGGCGCGCTCCGAACGCGAACAGCTCAGCGAGGGCTCGCGCAAGTTCCTGCGTTACTCCTATGGCGACCTGCTGGCCAAGGACAAGGACTACAAGGTCATCTACCGCATTTGGCCCGGCACCCAGCGCGTGCTGCTCTGGGGCGACCCGGCCTTCGCCGCCGGCTACGGCAGGAGCTCGATGTTCGCCGGCTCGGACGGCGTCGAATGGTGCGAGCCGCAAAGCTTCAAGGGCCGCATGGGCACCGGCATTCCCGGCCAGCGCTTTACCTACCAGAAGCACGGCATGGCCCCGCGCCAGGATTGGCGCAAATACGACTACCAGTACCGGATCTGGGGGCGCCTGCTCTACAACCCGGAGGCTCCCCGGCAAAGCTGGATGCGCTGGCTCGAACAGGAATGCGGCGATGCTGCCGAAGACTGCGAGGCCGGTCTCGCTGCCGCCAGCCGCGTGCTGCCGCTGGTGACGCTCACCCACGGCCCCTCGGCCTCGAACAATCATTACTGGCCTGAGATCTACACCAATCTCGGCTTCATCGAAGGCTCGGGCCGGCGCGCCTTCTCCTTCGACATGGAAGGCCCTACCCGCTTCGGCAACGCCCCGACCTTCGATTCCGCGCTCTTTGCCAATGCGCGCGAATATGCCGAACTCCTGCTCAAGGGCGAGGCAAGCCATCGCTACACGCCGCTCGACGTGGCCGATTGGCTCGATGACCTGGCTGTGCAATGCGAGACGGCCCTGATATCGGCACGCGGCCGCAAGGATTTCGGCCGTACCAGCGTGCAGCGTATCCTCATCGACGTCGAGATCCTTGCCGGCATCGCACGGCATTTCGCCGAAAAATTCCGCGCGGCCTGTTGGGCGGAATTGTTCGTCACGACCAAGGCGACAGAGCTGCTTGAACCCCTGATCGATCATGCCAGGCGATCCGTGCTGGCCTGGGAACGGGTGGCCGCGGTTTCGCGCGATGTCTATCACGACGACATCACCTATGGCCCGCAGGCCTGGCTGCGCGGCTCCTGGCATTCCCGCCTCCCCGAAATGCAGGCCGAACTGCTGGACCTCGAATCCCTGCGCGGACACGGTGGCACGGAATCGGTGCCGACCGACGCCAGAACCGCCGGCGCGATCGCCGCCCTGCACGCCCGCACGCCCACGCGCACGGCCCAGGCCACGGATATGCCGACAAGCTTCACCGGCGGCGAGCCGCTCAGGATCGTCGCTACGGCGCAGGCCGATAGCCCACCGGTCCTGCATTACCGTCACATCAATCAGGCCGAGCGCTGGCGTTCGACTCCGATGAAGCGGACGGCGGATGGCTATGAAGCGGAGATCGGGGCCGATTACACCCGGTCCGATTTCCATCTGCAATATTTCATCAGCTTCCAGAACCGGGGCCAGCCAACCCTGACGCCAGGGCTGGCGAAAGACCTGGCCAACGAGCCCTATTTCACGGCTCTGCAACGCTAAGCAACGACGCCGGAACGGCGGCGTGGGAGGAGAGACATGGCGAGATATCTTGGCCTGAGATTGGCCGATGCGGTGCCAACAATATTTCTCGTATTGCTGTTGGTTTTCATCGCCATGAGAATCCTGCCCGGCGATCCTGCGATCGCCGCCCTGGGGGACAATGCGACGACCGAGCAATTGCAATTGTTCCGGGAGCGCATGGGCCTTAACGATCCGCTCTGGTTGCAATTCATCAACTTCGTCATCGGCGTGTTCACGCTCAATCTCGGCCGGTCGATGATGAGCAACCAGGACGTGGTGGGGCTCATTCTCTACAACCTGCCCTATACGATAGAACTCACGATCGTAGCGCTGCTGATGGGGGTCATCGTCGGCGTGCCGCTCGGCGTCATCGCCGCCACCCAGCGCAACAAGGCGGCGGACAGCGCCGTGCGCGGCTTCTCGCTCATCGGCTACGCCATTCCTGATTTCTATCTCGGCGCGCTCCTCCTCATCATCTTCGCCCTCAACCTGGGCTGGTTCCCGATCAGCGGTGGAGGGGGTGGCACCTTCCTGGAGCGCATGCACAGCGTTTTCCTGCCGGCCGTGACGCTGGCCCTGGTCAAGGCGGCCTTCATCGGCCGTCTCACCCGAGCCTCGCTGCTGGAAGTCCTGAGCAAGGATTACATCCGCACCGCCCGGGCAAAGGGGGCCAAGGAGAGCCGCGTCATCTACCGGCACGGCCTGCGTAACGCGCTGCTGCCGGTCACGACGGGGCTGGGCCTGAGCACCCTGGCCACGCTTTCTGGGTCCGTCGCCATCGAAATGGTCTTCAACCGACCTGGCATCGGCAAGCTGCTCATCAGCGCCATCGCTGAGCGCGACTATGCCGTGATCCAGGGCGGCGTCGTTGTCTTCGCCATGTTCGTGGTGCTGATCAACCTGCTGATGGACCTGATCTATATCGTCGTCGACCCCAGAATCCGGATGCAGTGATGACCAGTCTCAGTGAAAACGCGCCGCTGCTGGCGCCTGAAACCAATCGTCTCCAGGTCATAAGGAAGGTCATTCTCGGCAAGCCCGGCACGATCTTTTCGGCCATCATCATCGCATTGCTGGTTTTCGTTGCCGTCTTTGCCCCGCTGCTGGCGCCTTATGATCCACTGAGCCAGTCCATGCTCAAGATCAACCGCATGCCGAGCTGGGACAACTGGCTGGGGACCGATCAGTTCGGCCGCGACGTACTCTCGCGCATGATCTACGGCTCCCGCAATTCACTGCTCTTTGGGCTGATCTCACCATTCTGCGCCGCGATCGTGGGAACGCTTCTGGGCGTAACCGCCGGCTATTTCGGCGGAATCGTTGATCGGGTCATCTCCCGCGTCATCGACCTGCTGCTCGCCTTCCCGGAACTGCTCCTTGCCATCATGATCGCCGCGGTGCTGGGCGGCGGTTTCTGGAACGTCATCGTCGTCATCACCATCGCCTTCGTTCCCGGCTTTGCCCGCGTCGCCCGCGCCCAGACCCTCGCAGTCAAGCAGGAGCCATACGTGGAGGCGGCCATCGCGGTGGGCGTGCGTACCCCGGTCATCATCGTCCGGCACATCATCCCCAACATCATCGCCCCCATCGTGGTGCTGATGATGCTGTGGGTAGCCTCCGCCATCCGGCTGGAAGCCTCGCTCAGCTTCCTCGGGATCGGTACCCAGCCGCCCAATCCGAGTTGGGGCAATATCATCCGTGACGGCCTCAATAACATCTTCGGCTCGCCCTGGCCCATCATCGGTGCCGGCGCGGCGATCACGCTGGTCGTGCTCTCCTTCAACCTCATCGGCGATGCCGTGCGCGACGCCATCGACCCGTCGACCGCGGAATGAGCAGCACCATGACGAAAGACACCATCGCCACGGGCGCCCAGGCCGCCCCACCCGTCCTCAGCGTCCGCGACCTTAAGACCGCGTTCCGAAGCGGCAAGGATTGGACTCAGATCGTCAAAGGCATTTCCTTTGATATCGGCGCACGCGAGACCCTCGCCGTGGTCGGGGAATCCGGGTCCGGAAAGTCCGTCACCGCCCTCTCGATCATGCGTCTGCTCTCCCCCGATAGCAGCCGTATTGGAGGCTCGGTGCAGCTCTCCGGCCGCGAATTGCTCACCCTCCCCGAAGCGGAGATGCGCACCGTTCGCGGCCGCCAGATCGGCATGATCTTCCAGGAGGCCATGACCAGCCTCAACCCGCTCGTGCGGGTCGGCGACCAGATTGCCGAGACGCTGTCCATTCACGGGCGGCTGACCGGCGCCGAGGCCGAAGCCGAGGCCGTGCGCCTTCTGGAGCGTGTTCGTATCCCGGCGGCGAAGGCTCGTGCCAATGACCTTCCCAGCAATCTCTCGGGCGGCATGCGCCAGCGCGTCATGATCGCAATGGCGCTTGCCTGCAAGCCGCAATTGCTGATCGCCGACGAGCCGACAACGGCGCTCGACGTGACCATTCAGGCCCAGATTCTCCAGCTTATCAAGGAGTTGCAGCGCGAAGAGGGCATGGGCGTGCTCTTCATCACCCACGATATGGGCGTGGTGGCCGAGATCGCCGACCGCACGGTCGTGATGCTGGCCGGCGAGGTCGTGGAGACCGGCGCCACCGAAACGATCTTCGAGGCTGCGCAAAATCCTTACACAAAGACGCTCATCGCCGCCGTGCCGCGCATGGGCAATATGGGTGGCAACGGCCAGCCGCAGCATTTCCCGGTCGTCGATCGCAAGACCGGGTTGCTGCGAGCGCCTGCGCCGCGCCCGGACACGGTCAAGCATGATGCCGGCCCGGTGCTTTCGGTCAAGAATCTCGTCAAGCGCTTCGACCTCTCTTCCGGCCTCTTCGGCACTGTCCATGGCCGCGTGCATGCCGTCGAGAACGTCTCCTTCAACCTCCATGCCGGCGAGACATTGTCCCTGGTGGGGGAAAGCGGTTGCGGCAAGTCGACGACCGGCCGCGCCATCATGCGGCTCATCGAGCCTCAGAGCGGGGAAATCCGCATCAACGACACCGACATCACCAGGCTCGACAAGGGCCGGATGCGCGACATGCGCCGCCACATCCAGATGATCTTCCAGGACCCTTTCGCCAGCCTCAATCCGCGCATCCGCGTCGGAGATGCGATTGCCGAGCCCTATCTAACCCACAAACTCGGGACACGCGAGCAGGCGCGTGCCAAGACCGCCGACCTCCTCATGCAGGTCGGCCTCGATCCCGAAGTCGCCACCCGCTATCCCCAACAATTCTCCGGCGGTCAGCGCCAGCGCATCTGCATAGCGCGCGCCCTGGCGCTCGAACCTACCGTTATCGTCGCCGATGAATCGGTCTCCGGCCTCGACGTCTCGATCAAAGCCCAAGTGGTCAACCTGCTGCTCGATCTGCAGCAATCGCTTGGCCTCTCCTACCTCTTCATCTCTCACGACATGGCGGTGGTGGAGCGCATGAGCCACAAGGTAGCGGTAATGTATCTGGGCGAAATCGTCGAAATGGGCCCGGCGGATGCGGTCTTCTCCAGCCCGCAACACCCCTACACCAAACGCCTGATAGCCGCGGTTCCCGTGCCCGATCCGTCGCGTCGCAACCAGGTGCGCAAGATCGCCAACGACGAGATTAGGAGCCCTATCCGCCCGGCCGACTATGTGGCCCCGACGCGCCACTACCGGACAGTGGCGCCCGGGCACATCGTGCAGGAATGGGATAGCGACTGGAAAGTATGACCCGCCCTAGCCACGCATGAAAGGCATGGTTTCTTCGGGCGGCTCCTCGACCGGCTGCAACGTGCCCAAGCGGTCGGTGCTGGCCCGCCTGGCGATGTCGAAACCGAGATCGACGACCCGTTCGCCGATCTCCCCGGTCTTGATTTGCTCGCGCACCGACTGCATCGCCTCATAGCCGCAGCGCCAGCGATGAATGCGGATGCTGGTCAGCGGCGGGTGCGCGGCCGCCATGTAGTCGAAATCGTTGAAGCCGGCGATGCCCACCTGCCGGGGCACCTCGATACCGCGCAGATTGCAGGCGAACAGCACACCCAAGGACAGGACGTCGTTGACACAAAATACTGCGTCGACATCCACCTTGCGGTCCAACATGCTCAGCATCAGTTCGCGCCCCATCATGGCGGTCGAGAACTGATGATAGTCCGTCTTGGCGCCCTGGCTGCTCTCGGGGTCCTCATTGCCCATCTGGCCCACCAATGCCGGATCGTAGAGGCCGGCCTCCTCAAGCGCCCGCCGCCATCCCTCGCGCCGCTGGTTGGCGCGCGTATTCATCCAGCCCGAAAAGAACGCGATGCGCCGATAGCCGGATTCGATGAGATGCCGCGTCATGGCATAGCCGGCACGCTCGTGCGAGAAACCGATGATCTTCTGGATGGGGTTGTCCGTCAGGTCCATAATCTGCACGACCGGACAGCCTGCCGTCTCCAACATGCGGCGCGTCGATGGCTTCTGTTCGATCCCCGAAATGATGATCGCGGCTGGCGCATGGCGCAGCAGCCGGAACACCTGCTCCTCTTCGAGGTCGGGATTATAGCGCGTATTGCTCAGTTCGATGCGGAGCGGAGAATCCTCGAGCCCGTCATAAATGCCCCGAACGACATCTGAAAAGATGTTCTGCGTCAGCGAAGGCACCAGGACCCCGACAATGTCCGTTCGGAGCGACGCCAGCGCCCGTGCATTGAGATCGGGTACGTAATTCAATTCGCGTATGGCCGAATTGATCGCGTCCCTGAGGCGCTCCGACACTTTTTCCGGGTCACGCAGCGCGCGCGACACCGTCACCGCTCCGACGCCGGCCAGCTTGGCCACGTCGGCTATGGTCGGGCGCGAATGTGTTCGACGTTTGCCCATGGCAATCCCCTGCTGGCCCCTTTGAATATGGACTCCCGCTCTCGTTCGCAAGTCGTTGACCACCTAAAATGGAAGCGCTACCATTTCTCGGCGTTTGGGGAGACGCGGACAAGACCAGAGGGAGGAAGCTGGATGGACGTCGATCGCAGTGGACGCGTGCAAAGCGTCGAACGGGCGATAAATCTGTTGCACGCTTTGGGCAGTTCCGATGGCGGTTTTCGGCTGACGGAGCTGGCACGCGCCACCGGCCTCTCCCTCACCACCGCCCATCGCCTGCTGACGACGTTGGAACAATCGCAATTCGTGCAGTTCTCGCCGCACGACAGCCTTTGGCATATCGGCGTGGGAGCCTTTACCGTTGGCACGGCCTATTCCCGCGACCGCAATTTCGTTGCTTCCGCCATGCCGTTTCTCAAGCGGCTGCGCGACCAGACCCGGGAGACCGTCAATCTGGGCATCGCCGAGAACGATGAGATCGTCCTGGTCTCCCAGGTGCCCAGCCGGGAGGTCAATCGCGCCGTTGCTCCGATCGGCGGACGTACCCCGCTAACGGCTTCGGGCATGGGAAAGGCTGTACTCTCGAGCTATACGCCCACCGATATTGGCGCCCTGATCGAGCGCAATGGCCTCAAACGGACCACCGCCAAGACCTTGACCTGCGCTACAACCCTGCGCGCGCAGATTTCCACCGGAAGTGTCAACGGCTATTTCATTGACGATGAAGAGTTCCGGCACGGCGTCCGCTGCGTGGCGGCACCGATCTTCGATGATTGCGGCGAGGTCGTCTGCGCCATCTCGGTATCGGGTACCACCGGCCGCATCCCGGCCGAGCGGATCGCCAGCCTGGGGCACATTGTACAATTGGCGGCGATGCAGATTTCCCATCACTTCCAGCGCAGACTCAGCCCGAACCCGGCATAGCGACTGCGCTCGGCTTCACCACGCAGCGAGCATCCTGTCGACGAGCTCTTGCGCCCCCAATTCTCGCTGAGCGATCCCTCACGCGGCCGGAGCGATGCCGGACGACGCACGTTCCACCAGCCGGCCCGCCACCATGATGCGCAAGGGAACAGGCGACGTGATCCTGCCGCTGATCCTGTCGTCGAGAAGACGCGCCAGGCCGGCGCCGATGTCCTGGCCCTGGGTCTTGACTGTCGTCAGATTGGGCGTGATCTGGGTAGCGGCAGAGAAGTCTCCGAAGCCGATGACCGTGGCATCGCGCGGGATGGAATAGCCCAGCCGCATGAGTTCGGAGATCGCTGTCAGCGCAAGCCCGTCATGGGCGCAGAAGAAGGCGGTCGGTTCAAATCCCTCCTTCTGCACGGCCTGCAGACTATCGAGGAAGAGACTTTCGGCATCGAAGGTCAATTGTCGAAATTCCACGTCGGGTCGCGTCTCCAGCACTTCGCGCAGGCCGTGGAACCGTTCCCTTCGTCCACGATAATGGGCGGCGCCATGGACGTAGGCGATGCGCCGATGCCCGAGCTGCAGCAGGTAATGGGCCACCGCCTGCCCCGCTTCGTGATCGGTGCCATGCACGGTATCCACGCTCTCGAGAGGCTCGATCCAGCCATTGCGGACCAGAGCCTTGCCGGTAGCACGCAAGCGCTGCACGCTTTCGCTCGTATGCGGCCCGACCATGGCAACGCCTTCGCAATGGCCGGCAAAGGCTTCGATCTCCTCGCCGAGATGCGTCCAGATCATCCGCGTTTCATAGCCGCGCCGCTGCGCTTCCATCTGGAACCCGGTCTGGATCAGCAGGTGCAACTCGGAATTGATGAGGTCCGCGTCATGAAACACCACACCGAGAGTCGAGGACGCTGCGGCAATGCTGGGGCGCAGATAGCCCAATTCCGCCGCGGCCGCCTGCACGAGCCTGCGGGTCTGTTCGCTGACCCCGCTCTTGCCGGAGAGGGCCCGCGACACTGCGAATTTCGACAGGCCCGTTTCTTTGGCAATAGTGGCCAGCGTGACGCGCGACATGGAGACCCCAGTTCAGTTGCGCTGCTATTATGCTCCTCTGTCGCATAACGCAACATAACTATTGCATTGCTTCTGCATAACGCGCCGCGTGCTCCCGGTCTCATCCGAGCGTTGCAATAACGACATCGCGCGCCTCCACTCTGAATTGCCCTTCGCCAATATTGCCTCCGCCCCAATGCAGAACACTGGCGACCGGCGACTCCCCATCTACTTTGACGCTGACATCGACGGCCTCTCGCAGCGGATTGAGCAACCACAGCACCTTGCGGTCACCGGCCACATGCAGGCGCGCCTGTAGCCGATTATCCGACAGGGTGACCTTTTGCCGACGCCCGGCCCAATCGAGCAACGCTGCAAAATATTGGCGATTGCCTAGCTCGCTCCGGGTGAAATAGGCCACGCCCGGATGCGTCCCGACCAGAAGCGTCCGCCCCTCCCCGAAAGCGTGCTCAGCCACGGCGGCGCGGCCATCGTCGAACCGGCCGAGAATATTGGCGCCTTCCGCGCGATAGGATTGCAGGAAGCCACCACCGCGCACTGTTTGTCCCGCAAAGGAAAAACAGATGCGATCCCCGATATCGGGCATGAACTCCACTTCGTCCTCGCGTACGCCGAAAACCACGTCGAGACCGTGATTGGGTTGCACCACGCCGACCGTACCCCGATCACCGAAATAGCCGGGCGTCGCCTCCGAAATCAGCGTGCCGCCCTGCTTGACCCACTGGGCCAGCGCCTTGGCAGTTTCTTCCTTCATGGCAATCGGATAAGGCGCGTAGAGCAGGTCGTACTGGGCGATATCCTCAATATGCACCCAATCGGCCTGGATGCCATTGTCGAAAAAGCCGCGATACGCGCCCCACATGGCCTGCCGATAAACCTCGGGGCAATGCTTGTAGTTGAGCAGGTAGTCCCAGGCCTGTGCCTCGGGAATGACCAGAAGCCCGATGTCCCCCTTCACCGGCCGGGCCCCGAAAACAGCCTTCTGCTCGGGCGCATTGGCCCATTTGGCCAGCGTGCTGGCCATGTCTGAGCGCGGCGTGCGGCTGCCATCCATGCCGTAGGATCCGAAGGCCCCGAAGAGCGGGCCATCGAGCAGCGGCCGGTAACGCAGGTTCATGACCCCGGTGGCGCCCGCCGCAAACGATGTCATGGTCAGAAGGCGAATATCCTCTGGCTCCATGACCCGGCCATCCTCCTTGTCGCGCCCCAGCACCTGCGGCTGCATCCAGAGCGGACCGCCGGGTCGCTCGGCATGCCACCATTTCTTGCCGCGCGCAGCCGCCCGAGTAAGATCGGGACCGAAGAAATTCTGCCAAGGCTTGAAGCCGCGCCGCCCCGGGACCCAGGTCAGGCCATAGAGCTCGACCTTGGACGCGGCCAGCCAGTCATCCGAGCCGTTAGCGGCCATATTGGGGATCGCCCCGCCCACGCCGTGCGCGGCGATGAGGCAATCCTGGTCGACGGCGCGAATGGTATCGATGCGCCATTGCATCTGGCCGTAATAATTATCGCGCTTAAACTCGAGCCAATCGAGGTTTTCGGGATAGGCAGCCACCTCGCGCGGCGGCTCGATATCGTCCCATTCGGCGTAGGAATAGCGATGCCAGGCCTGAGCGAGACTTTCCAGATCGCCGTATCGCTGCCGCAGCCAGAGCCGGAAATCGGCTTTCATGTAGCTCGAATAGTCGACATCGGCCGAGTAGTTCACCTCGTTCCAGACGTCGTAACCCAATAGGCCCGGATGCCCCTTGTAGCGGGTCGCAAGTGCCGTGAGGAAGGCGCCGGCGGCTTCCTTGACCTCAGGGCAGTTCATTGTCAGCGAGCCGGCGCCGCCGCCGTTATGGGCAAAGCCGCCAACCGCGGCGCTGACACCCATTACCGGCGCCAGTTCCCGCCCGTCGCTGGTGATCTGCCGGGCATGGGCAAATTTGCGATAAGCCCAATCCGGCACTGTATGGGTCAACTCGGCAATGATGGTCTTGATGCCGTTCTTGGCCGCCAGGTCCATCTGACGGTCATAGTCGTCCCAGTCGTAATGGCCGGGCCGCCGCTCGATCACCGACCACATGAACCAGTGGCGGAAGACGTTGAGCCCGTCCTGCGCGGCAATGCCGTAGTCACGCTCCCAGTCCTGGCGCGGAGGGTTGGATTTGCGGAAGTAAACGGCACCAAAGGGCGTTAGCGGCAGGCGGTCGAGCGGCATGGTCACAGGTCTCCGGACAATAGGGAGCCAAGCGGCGTCCGTGGCGCGCCGCACAGCATTGATTTCGCGTCGGGTCGAGGATCAGCCGGCGGCGCCGGCCAGCGTCTCCAGAGTGCGGATGAGCCCCGAATGGTCTTTGTCGCCGTCGCCTAAGGCCAGCGCGGCATTCATCAATTGTGCCGTAGCTGCCGTATTGGGCAGCGCCAGCTCCAGCGCCTTGGCGGCATCGAGCGCCAGCGCCAGATCCTTGCGATGCAGGCGTATGCGGAAACCTGGATCGAAAGTGCGCTTGACCATGCGCTCGCCGTGAAGTTCGAGAATGCGCGAGGAAGCAAAGCCACCCATCAGCGCCTCACGCACCCGGGCCGGGTCGGCGCCGGCCTTGCGGGCAAAAAGCAGAGCCTCGGCCACCGCCTCGATCGTGAGGCCGACGATGATCTGGTTGGCGACCTTGGCCGTCTGTCCGTCCCCTACCCCGCCGACGCGAGTGATAGTCTTGCCCATGAGTTGAAACAGCGGCAACGCGCGCTCGAAGGCGGCCTCGCTGCCGCCGACCATGATGGTGAGCGCACCATTCTTGGCCCCGACCTCCCCGCCAGAGACCGGCGCATCGAGATAGTCGACGCCCTTCTCCGCCAGCCGCACCGCAAAGGCCTTGGTAGCAACCGGAGAAATGGAACTCATGTCGATGACCAGACTGCCCGCTCGGATGCCTTCGGCCACGCCGTTGGCGCCGAACAGCACCGTCTCGACATCAGGAGTATCGGGCACCATGAGGATGACGACGTCCGCCACCTCTGCGACCAAGCGCGGACTGCCGACAGCTTTGGCGCCGGCATCGACGAGATGCTGGGAGATGGGCTTGACCCGATGCACGAAAAGCTCATGCCCCGCGGCGAGCAGATGCCCTGCCATCGGCCGCCCCATGACGCCCAGCCCGATAAATCCGATCTTCATGGCTCAGGCCTCCTTGTTGGGCCAGCGCTGCATCCAGCCCAGCCCTTCGCTGGTCGTGGTTTTGGGCTTGTATTCGCACCCCACCCAGCCGGCATAACCGAGCCGGTCGAGGCTTTCGAAGATGAAGCCGTAATTGATTTCGCCGGTGCCGGGCTCGTTGCGGCCGGGATTGTCGGCGATCTGCACGTGGCCGATGCGGTCGAACAGCCGCTCCAGCGTGGGCACGAGATCGCCCTGCATCACCTGCATGTGGTAGAAGTCATATTGAATCTTGAGGTTATCGACGTCCGCCATCGCCATGATAGCTTCGGCATGATCGGTTGTGGCAACGTGATAGAGCGGCATGTCGCGGCGATTGATCGGTTCAAAGACCAGCGCAATGCCGCCGTCGGCCAGGCGCGGTGCCGCATAAGCGAGATTAGCGGCGAATACCCGATCAAGCTCCGCAGGATCGCTGCCGGCAGGTGCCAGTCCCGCCAGGCAGTTGACCGTCGGACAGGCGAGCGCCTTTGCGTAATCGATGGCGAGATCGACGCCGCGACGGAACTCCTCGACGCGATCCGGCAGGCAGGCGATGCCGCGCTCCCCACCAGCCCAGTCGCCGGGCGGCAGGTTGAACAGAGCCTGCACCACGCCGGCTTCATTCAGCGCCTCGGCGATAGCGTTCTTGTCCAGTTCATAGGGCGCGACATATTCCACCGCCCCGAAGCCGTCCCTGGCAGCCTTGCCGATGCGCTCGATTAGCGGCACCTCCGGGTAGAGAAAGGAAAGATTGGCGGCAAATCTAGGCACGGGAGGCGTCCTTATGGCTGAAACGGGTGCGGTGGAGCATGCGCTTGTTGCGCGGATCGGGATTGGGGACCGCCGAGATGAGGCTTTGCGTATAAGCCTCGCGCGGTGCCGTGCAGATTTCCTCCGCCGGCCCGATCTCGACGAGCTTGCCGCGATGCATGACGGCGACGCGATCGCAGAAATAGCGGACCACCGAGATATCGTGAGAAATGAAGATGAAGCTCAGGTCGAGCCGCTTCTGGATATCGAGCAGCAGATCGAGGATCTGGGCGCGAATGGAGACGTCGAGCGCGGCAGTCGCCTCGTCGGCGATAATGATCTTGGGATCGAGCGCCAAGGCTCTGGCAATGCCGATGCGCTGGCGCTGTCCGCCGGAAAACGCGTGCGGGTAGCGCTCCCGCGCCGCCGGGTCCAGCCCCACCAGCTCCAGCAGCTCGCATACCCGCTGTTCGCGGGCGCGGGCATTGAGACGAGTAGTCGCCACCAGCGGATCGGCGATGATGTCACCCACGGTCATGCGCGGATTGAGCGAGGCGAAGGGGTCCTGGAACACCAGACGAACCTGCCGATGGTAAGCACGCAAACCGCGCTTGGAGAGTGCCGTTACTTCGACAGGTCCTTCGTCACCGGAAAAGGTCACGGTGCCGCTGGTTGGCTCAACCGTTCGCAGCAGCATGCGCCCCAGTGTCGTCTTGCCCGAGCCGCTTTCCCCTACGATGCCGAGGTTCTCGCCGGCATGAAGCTCCAGGCTTACATCGTCCACCGCCTTGATGGCGAAGCTGTTGCCGCCGAACCAGGACGTGGAGGCGCCATAGGTTTTGGTGAGGTTCTGTGCGGAGAGCACCACGCGCGGCGATTGCTCGCGCGGCGCGGCCGTCACGGCCCGACGGTTCTGTTCGAGCTTGACGGTGGCGTTGAGCAGCCGCCGCGTGTAGGGATGCCGGGCGTTGTGGAAGATGTCGTCGACGCCGCCGAATTCGACGATGCGGCCGAAATGCATGACCGCAACCTCATCGGCCACCTCCGCCACCACGCCCATGTCATGAGTGATGAGTAGCATGGCCATTCCGCGGCTGACCTGCAGGCGCTTGATGAGATCGAGGATTTCGGCTTGCGTGGTCACGTCGAGGGCCGTCGTCGGCTCATCGGCGATCAGCACTTCAGGGTTTGCCGCTAGCGCCATGGCGATCATGGCGCGCTGCCGCATACCGCCCGAGAACTCGAACGTATAGCGATCCACCATCCTTTCGGGATGAGGGATTTCCACCTGGCGCAGCAGCTCGATCGTGCGTTCGCGTGCCGCAGCCTTGTCCAGCTTTGTATGGAGGCGCACCGCTTCGATGATCTGCGAGCCGATGGTGTGGACCGGCGAAAGCGAACTCATTGGTTCCTGAAAGATCAGCCCGATACGGCCGCCGCGGATAGCGAGCAGCTCGCGGCTGCGCTCATCGAGTTGGGCGATATCGACATCGCCGCTGTCCCCTCGCAACAGGATGCGTCCGCTAGCGATCGCGCCGTTGCGGTCAATGATCCGCATCAGCGCACGTGCCGTCACGCTCTTGCCAGACCCGCTTTCGCCGACAAGGCAAAGCGTCTTGCCGCGCTTGAGCCGGAAACTCACATCGCGCGCCGCATGCAGAATTTCCGTGCGCAGGCGGAAATCAAGGCTGAGGTTGTCCACGGCGAGCACGACGTCATCGTCAGCCTGAATCGCGGGACCGAGTGCCGAAGAGGTTTGGGTCAGCATCAGTTCAGCATCCGTTCAGCATCCATTCAGCTTTCGTAAGGATCGGCAGCATCGCGCAGACCATCGCCTAGGAAATTATAGGCCAGCACGGTGAGCACCACGGCGCCGGCCGGCCAGATCAGTTGCCAGGGCGCGTTGGCGATGGTCCGCACATTCTGCGCTTCCTGCAGCAGCACGCCCCAGGAAACGATGGGTGCCTTGAGGCCGACGCCCAGGAAGCTCAGCGCCGTCTCGGCGACGATCATCGTCGGCAAGGCCAGCGTAACCACGGCCAGGATGTGGCTGGTGAGCGAGGGCAGGATGTGGCGGAAGATCACACGCCGCTCGGTCGAGCCATCGAGCTTGGCCGCCGTGACGAAATCCTCGCCGCGCAACGAGAAGAAGCGGCCGCGCACTTCTCGTGCGAGACCAGTCCAACCGAACAGCGAAACGATGAGCGTGATGACGAAATAAACGGTGAGCGGTGACCAGGTCAGCGGGATCGCCGCCGCCAGCCCTAGCCAGAGCGGAATGGTGGGCATCGAGGAGATGACCTCGATGACGCGCTGGATGAGCGTATCGACAACGCCGCCATAATAGCCGGAGAGGGAACCTAGAATGACGCCGAGGATCAGACTGATGCACACCCCTGCAAGCCCGATCGACATAGAGATGCGGGTGCCATAAATGAGCCGGCTCAGAAGGTCCCTGCCCAGCCGGTCGGTGCCGAGCAGATACATCGTATCCTTGGGATTGAGCGGCGCCAGAAAATGCAGGTCGAGGGTAAAGAGCCCCCACATGCGATAGGGCGTGCCGCGCACGAAGAAACCTACCGGCACGATGACGCTTTCATCGGGGACGTAGCTGCGGCGCAAGGAGGCGGGATCGACCTCCATCTTGTAGCCGGTGACGTGCAGTTGGAACCGGCTCGAACCATCAGGCTCGGTCACGAAAAGGCGCAATTGCTGAGGCGGCGCGTTCGTGAATTGCGGTCGCGATGCATCCGGCGACGACGGTGCCAGAAATTCGCAGAAAAGCCCGACGAAGCAGAAAAACAGGATGACGACGCCGGAAACCAGCGCCAGCTTGTTACGCGAGAACTTGTACCACACGAGCTTCCATTGGTTGGCCGCGCCCGTATCGCCCCTCGTGGAGCCGGTCTTGAGCGGCGTGGTCGCCGGCCCGGTATCGGGATCGCCGTCGATGAAGGTGTGTACAGTCATCAGGTAAACCGAATTCGAGGATCGAGGAGAGCGAGCAGCAAGTCGGAGACCAGCATGCCGATCAGCGTCAGCACGCCCATGAGCAGGATGAAGCTGCCGGCCAGATACATGTCCTGGCTGACGAGAGCCCGCAGCAGCAGCGGCCCGGCTGTCGGCAGGTTGAGGACGATTGCCGTGATGGTGACGCCCGAGACGAGTTCGGGCAGCACCCAGCCGATGGCCGACACGAACGGATTGAGCGCGATGCGCACCGGGTATTTCAGCACGACCCGATATTCGGGCAGGCCCTTGGCCTTGGCCGTAATCACATAGGGCTTGTGCAATTCATCGGTCAGGTTGGCGCGCAGCACCCGGATCATGGCGGCCGTACCGGATGTGCCGATGACGATGATGGGTATCCAGAGGTGGTTGAGCAGGTCGAGCACCCTCCCCCAGCTCCAGGGCGCATCGACATATTGCGGTGAGAACAAGCCACCCACGCTCTGCCCGAAGAAGCGATAGCTGAGGTACATGAGCGTCAGGGCCAGGATGAAATTGGGAACGGCCAGGCCGATGAAGCCGATGAAGGTGAAAACGTAGTCGCCCACCGAATGGCGCCGCACCGCCGAGTAGATGCCGATAGGCAGCGCCACCGCCCAAACGAAAAGCAGCGATGCCAGCGAGATGGCAAGAGTCGAACCCATGCGCTCCCAGATGAGATCGGCGACCGGACGGTTCCACTCGAAGGAGAAGCCGAAATCGCCGCGGAACAGGATGCCGCTGATCCATTTGAGATATTGCACCCAGATGGGATCGTTGAAGCCATAGATCTCGCGCAGGCGCTCGACCTGTTGCGGATCCACGTTCGCCCCGGAATCCCGCATCGACGCAATCATCGACGTGACGTAGTCGCCCGGCGGAAGCTGGATGATCATGAAGGCGATCAGCGAGAGCCCGAACAGAGTCGGGATCATGTAGATGATCCGCTTGATTATATAGCGCAGCATGAGGTCCCCTCCCGGCCCGCTCAGCTCCAGTCGATCTGGACCGCGTCGAGCGTGGCCAGTTCAGGGATGGTTGTCCGTACGCGTCCGTCAGCAAGCTCGAATGCCAGGTCCTCTCCAGCAGCGATGAGTTGCACCCGGCGCACCGCACGCCCTTCGGGGATCACTACCGACAGCGTGAGGGGCCCGGTCGGAAAAACCTCGCGGATCGGTCCCTTCATCATCATGGGATTGGTTAGATTGTTGAGGACGACGACGAAGCCGTCATCTCCCTGCCGCACCGAAAGGTCGAGGACGCCCTTTCCTTCCACGCGAACATCGGCCTCCTTGCCCAGCGCCCAGCGAACGCTGTTGGCGATGAGCCGGCCGTGGTCGCCCGCCAGCACTTCCCAGAAGATGGCTCCGATATTCCATGGGATATAGACCGTGCGGCCGCCGCCCTCATGCTCGCGCGCAATCAGCGCCGCGCCCTGCGGTTCCTGGCGCGGATAGACCTCTTCCATCGGCAAGTCCGGGAAATCCGGCACATAGAGGAAAGGCTGCGCTGTGCCGTCCGTAGCTTCCACCCCGATCAGATGCGTGCCGCCCATGACGCGCTCCGCCCCTCCGAAGCCCCAGGTGATCTCATGGTCGCCATTAAGGGCCACATAGGTATTCTTGACCGGCCCACGGCTCGGTCGCGTAACCCGATAACCCAGAAGGTCGGCCAGGAGCGGCGTCGGACGCGGAACGTTGTCTGGCGTTCTCGTGCCGGTCTCATAAGCGACGACGAGCGACCCCCCACGCGCGACATAGGCCTCGAGAGCCTTTTCCTGCGCCTCCGAGAGGCACGTGGAATTGGCGAGGATAAGCACTCTGAACTGGTCGAGACGCTCAGGCGCCATGACGGCATCTGACAGCATTTCGAAAGGCAGTCTCGCTTCGACCAGCGCCTGGTAGAAGCCCAGATCATGGGACTCGGCCTCACGGCGTGAATTGTGGTCATGGTGGCGTAGCGTCGTGGTGGGATCGAGGATGGCGATCTCGGCAACAGGCGAAGTCGCCGCCAGCGCCGGCTCGAGCCTGGCGTGCAGGTCGAAACTGTTCGCCACCGGCTCAACCCAGCGCGCATCGGGCACCACGCCGTTGAACTTGGTGAACCAGGGCAACAGCCCCTGCGCCGTGCCGCTATCCATCCAGGCCTGGATTTCGGGCCCGAGCGTCACCGCATCCTTCCAGCGATAGGCCTCTTCCGGCCCGATCGAGGTAATGAGGATGGCCGGTCGGTCGCGGAACGTAGCCCGCATCCGCTTGCCGTTGCGGCCGCTCATCCAGACCGGCTCGGTTCCGCGTCGTCCCTGGTCGTCGACGCAGAGGAAGGGACAGTACTTTTCGATCATGGGCAGGTCGAATTCCATGAGCGAGACCGAACCCATATTGGGAATGAAGCTGGTATGCGGCTTGATCGCCTTCATCACCTCGTCCCATTCCACCACCAAGCGGCTGAGCTTAGTGCGGCGCCAGGTGCCCCAGGCCAGCCAGGCCGGATCGTCCAAACTTGTAGTGAGCGGCAGATCTTGCCCCGAGGCCGCTGTGAAGTCGCTGCGGCAGGCATCGCAATAGCAGACCCCGTGTCCCTGCCAGCGGTTGGCGAAGATCGCGTCGATATCGTAGTTGGCGGTGATTTCGCGCAGCACTTCGGGCATGAACTTGAAATTGTAGTCCGAATAGGCGCAGGTCACCCAGACATCCGGATAGGCCCAGTGCCGGACCTTGTTGCCGTCGCGGTCCACCATGACCCATTCGGGGTGGGCATCGGCAGCATCCTGGTGAATAGCATGGGGGTCGACGCGCGCCATGACATGCATGTTGAGCCGCCGCGCTCCCTCGACGAGGACGCCGAAAGGGTCGGTGTCGCCGATGAACTTGCTCACGTAATGCAGCGGCACCTTGCTCGGATAATAGGCGACATAACCGCCGGCGCTGATGCAGGTGGCATTCGATTGCGTACGCTTGAACACGTCGATCCAGAAGGCGGGATCGAACCGGATCGGATCATCCTCCGCCAGCGTGAGCTGGGTCCAGCGGGTGGCCGACTTGTACCAGTCCGGCTGGCGCAGATGCGTGGCAGATGGCGAAGCGGAATCGAGCATTTTAAGCCTTGCGGATGCGAGTTCGGGGAGACGCCGGCCCGTAGGCCGACATCTTCGGGAGGAAAGCGTAGGTCTGGAGTGCTCAGGCCTTGAAGAACTGCTCGGGTCGCGCCGGTCCGGGCGTCGGCCAGCCGAAGGAATTCGGCATGGTCTCCATCAGGTTCACCACGTCGTTCTTGACGATGCCGTAGCCATCGGCCGGCAGGCTCACGCCGAAGGTGAAGAACAGGTCTGCCGCGTTCTGCAGGATCTGCGCCATGATCGCCTTCTGCTCGGCATCGCCCGCCGTACTGTTGAGCTTGCGATAGAGTTCCTGCTGCGCCTTGACCGCCTCGGGCGGTTCGATCGCCGCCTCGTTGTCGGGCTGGGTGTAATAGAGCGACCAGCCCGGCGCGTAGAGGCAATTGCTGTTGGTGGGCACGTAGAAGCGCGCGTCCAGCATGGCCGCGATGCCGGAATTGGCGCCGAACTGGTGGGCGGTAGCGTCGAACTCGCGCCCGCGGCGCACACGCTCCTCCCAGAGCGAACGATCCATGGTGCGCATCTGCACATCAACGCCAACCTGCTGGAACATGGGAATGGCCAGTTCGAACATGTCGAGGAAGGTGGTGCGCGTCTGGTCGATCTCGAAGATAATGCTCAGCCGGCGCCCTTCGGCATCGAGGCGGTAGCCGTCGCCGTCGCGGTTGGGCACGATGGCATCCAACATCGTGTTGGCGCGATCGGGATCAAACTCGGTGAACTGCTTGGCCAATTGCTCGTTATAGAGCGGGTCGTCCTCGGCGATGGAAGCTTGGGCAGGCGCCCCCTGCCCCACAAAGACCGCGTCGATCAATGCCTGGCGATCGATCGCCAGCGACAGGGCCTGCCGGAACTCGATGGTGTTGAACAGGTCGCGCTTGGTGGCGTCGACATGGTTGAGATTGAGCTGGAACGCCATGACGTTCGCGGCCGTCTCCTTGAGGGTATAGAACTTGTAGTTTCCGGTCGCCATGCCGTCATAGAGCGTGGGGCGGTTGGCCGGTGTGCAGATGTACTGATCCATGATGTCGATCTCGCCCTGCAGTGTCTTGAGCAGCAGCACTTCGGGATCGGCGACCATCTGGTAGACGACGCGGTCGAAATAGGGCAGTTGCGTGCCGTTGGTATCGACCTTGAAGTAATAGGGATTGCGGGTGGCCACGGCCAATTCCGTATTGGTGCCGGGCGCCTGCTTGAACAACCAGGCATTGAGCGTAGGCCGGTTGGCGTTCTGGAAGAACGTGTTGTCGTCCAGAAGGCCGATCTCGCGCTGGAACAGCGCAATCCAGCTATCGACGCCCTGCTGCTTGGCCAATGCCTCGGCGTCGGGATTATAGCGCTTGTGGAATTGCTGCAGATAATGCTTGGGGCACCGCGTGAGCTGATCCTGCTGGGCCCAGGCCAATTGCTGCAGGAAGAAACCGTTAGGCTCGGCGAACTTGATCACAAAGGTCACATCGTCGACGACGTCGAGCTTGGCCGGCTCGCCGCCCGCGAACCAGAAGGAATTGCCGCCCAGGCTGGTTTCGGCATCCATGAAATAGGCGTCGTACCAAAACTGCACATCGTCGGTGGTGAAGGGATGACCATCCGACCACTTGTGCCCCTTGCGCAGCGTGATCGTGTATTCGGTAGCATCGGCATTGACATCGACGCGCTCGGCCACGTTGTCGACCAGTCCGGTCCATTCCGGGTTGAAACGCACGAGCGGTTCGTAGCCCTGATAGCGTACCAGCATCGACAGGGAGCCGCCCCCAACCAGCGCATGCCGCCAATCGCCGCCCTGCTGTCCCGGCCGATCGAGCGGCGTCACCACCAGCGGATTGAGCGGCAGGCGCTCGGCGACGGGCGGCAAGGCACCCGAGTCAACCTCGCCCTGCAAGAAAGCGGATTCCGGCGTCTGCGCAACGGCCCAGCGCGGTAGCATAACAGATCCCACCAGGGCCGAACCGGCGGCGACAAAAGACCTTCGGCTGATACGAACCAATTTCCCCTCCGTTTGCTAACTTGGTTATTATCTATGTTAGCAAACGAGAGCCTTGCATTGGTATTCTGTTAGGTAAAGCGTTATGTTCATGCTTAGTTGAGGAGAGCCACGCGAGCCTCAAAAGCACGCCGCTTGATCGCCATGCAGAACCGCCACCCACCGTTCCCAAACCATGCAGGATCGAGGCTCGCCGCGGCTGGCTGCCTTTCGGCAATCCAACTCTATCGCGGCAGCGTCAGGTCGATAGCGCCTTCCAGATCGGCGTACGAAAAGTCGGCCTTGGCGGTCCAGGCCTGCTTGAATTTCGAGCCGCCGAGTTTGGCGCCCGCCAATGTGGCTGCATTGAGCCGGGACTGGCGCAGATCGCTTTCCTCGATTATCGCGTCGGAAAGATTGGCGCCCGTCAAATTGGCCTGGAAGAACGTGCTGCGCGAGAGGTTCGCCTTGGGCAGCTTGGCCTGGCGCAAGTCGACCTCCGGTCCATAGACGTCGGAAAGGTCAGCGCCAGAAAGTTGCGCGCCCCTGAAGGAGGCCTTCGTGGCATCGGCGCCGTTTAGGCGCGCGTCCGTCATGTCAGCGGCCCCGAACTCGGCGTTCTGCAGCCTGGTCTTTTCCAGGATCGCTCCGGGCAGCTTGGCCGTGCCGAGATTGGCGCCGTAAAGCAGCGCCCCGGTAAGGTCGGCGTTCGACAGGTCCGCCTTGCGCAGATCGGCCAGGTTGAGATTGGCCCCAACAAGGGTCGCGTCCCTCAGGATCGCCCCCGCCAGAACGGCGCGATGGAGGCGCGCGCCCGAAAGATCGGCGCCGGCCAGATTAGCGCCCGACAGGTCACGATAGGTGAGCACGGCATGGGCGAGATCGCAGCCGGGGCAGTCCTTGCTGGCGCCCCTCATAAAGGCGGTGCGCTGGTCGTCGGCCCAGGTCGGAGCGGCGGAGACGAGCGCGAGCAAGGCCGCACTCATAAGGCCCAAGAACTTCATTTCGCCTCCGCCGCCTGCAGCACTTCGAGACGCGCCGTACTTTCATAGAGCCCTTCACGGGCCCGCCCCGAATGCGGATCGACAGCCGACTGGCCGCGCCGATGGAAATAGCGACTCTGGAGAAGCAGCGTTTCGCCGCCCGCTCCGGTGCCGGTGCAATCCTGCTTGGTATAGGTCCGCCCGATCGGCGTTTCGCCGTCGGCGAGCGGGAGGGTGGTGCATGACCAGTCCGCCTTGACCCGGCTTCGGGCCAGTATCGCCATGGAATAGGCGACGCGCCGCTCGCGGATGGAGACGCGGTCGTCGGTGACGATGCGATAGCCTCGCACGACGCTATCGTCATCGATCAGCGCCGAGACGATAACGGGAAACGAACCGAAACGCGTGCCCTGGTAGCGCTCGGCAACGGGCTGCAGGTTCATGGCCAGCGCGTAATATTCAAGTTCGTCGTCATAGCGGAAAGTCACCTCATGCAGCCCGGTCTCCGCCTCGGGCGCACAGAGCGCATAATCGCCGAATCCCGAAAGCGGCCGGGCCGGCGGGCCGCCATTGGTACCGCAGGCGAATTCACGGAAGGGCGCCGGCTGGGCGGCGATGTCCTCTCCGAGCCTGAGATCGAGAACACCGGGCGGATCGAGAGCGCCCGGAACCGGCGATTGCGAGAGACCCGGTCCAGCCAGCCCTCCCGCAACGATGCCAGCAAGCACGAGCCGGCGCAGCACCATCACTGGCCTTGCGACTCGGCCGTGGGGTAGCGCTCGCACAGCCGCTTTTTCTTTTCGCCGTAATAGGCGATGCATTCTTCCTGGTTGGGCTGGTCGGGACGCCCGACGATGCGGTCCAGAAGATAGGCGACGAGGTCGCTTGCTTCATCGGCGGTCATCGGCTTGCCCTTGAGCAGGCGCTGGCCGTCGATATCAGCCTTGGTCATGCCGTAGCAGCGGTCATCGGTATAGGCCTGCGGATCGTGAGCCGGCATGTCGCTGCCCGGACGGCCGCAGAGCACGACTTCCTTGATGACGTCGCCGGGAAATTCGATGGCACGCAGGCTGGGACCGGTCGGATTTTCGCCGATCCGTTCGCCATTGGCCGCCCAGCCGTGGCAACCGATGCAGTCCTGGGACTTCCAGACGGCAAAGCCGCGTTCGACAGCGGCAGGGTCCTGCGCGGCAGGAGCATCCTGGGCCAGCGCCGGTGCTGCGGCGAAAGCCCCCATGGCCAGCGCGAGGAGGAGTGAAACACGTCGAGCCGAGCGGGCAAGAGGCGAAAAGGTGAAGGCTGCCAGTTTCGGCATAGCGACCTCGTTCATATGCGCGTTGCGCGAAGACAAAGAAGCGCGGCGGCCCCGGATGGAGCCGCCGCGCCTTGCATGGTTTTAGAGCGAGAAGAAGTACATCGTCGAAGCCGGCTGGAAGTGCGAGGCAGCCAGGGCCTCATCCGAATCCGAGCTCTTGGACGGATAGTGGTGATAGCCAAGGCCAACACCGCCCGGGCCGACGGCAAGGGCCACGTACTGCTTGCCGTTGATCGCGAAGACGATCGGCGGCGCGTCGATCATGGTGCCGACATTGAAGTTCCACAGGCGCTCGAGCGAGGTGTCGTCGAGGGCGAAGATATCGCCGTTCGAGGACGTGCCGAACACCACACCGCCGGCCGTCGAAACGGTGCCGCCGCGGCCGGTGGCCGAGAACTCATGACGCTTGACGACCTGGCCGGTGGCCGGGTCGACGGCGACGAGCGCACCGGTGATATAGCCCTCTTCGCCTTCCGGACGCTCGGCCGGATTGAACGTGCAGCCTTCCATCAGCAGGCCATAGACCAGCTTGGTCTTGAGGCTATAGGTGGTCGGGAACATGTTCACGCCGCCTTCCCAATAGGGGCAGAACTTGAAGTCGGGCGGCATCTCGCCGGGACCGGCAATCGTCATGCGGGCCTCGGGCAGATAGGTCTGCACATCGAGATTGGGATCGTATTCGACAGGCTTGCCGGTCTTGGGATCGATACCCTTGGTCCAGTTGACCTTTTCGGCATATTGCGAGCCATTCACATAGGCGCCGTTGGCAGCATCGAGCCCGTAATAGAAGCCGTTGCGACCGAAATGGGCCACCATCTGCTGCACTTTGCCGTTGATCGTGGCATCAACGAGCTGCTGGCTGCCCACTTCGTCGAAGTCCCAGCTGTCGTTGGGCGTATACTGGAAGTGCCAGTTGACCTTGCCGGTATTGGCGTCAAGGCCAACGGTCGAGTTCGTATAGAGATTGTCGCCCGGACGCTTCTGCGGCTCCCAGTCGGGATAGGGATTGCCGATACCCCAGACCAGTTCGTTGCGGGCCACGTTGAACGAGCCGGTGACCCACACGGCGCCGCCACCCGTCTCCGCGCCTTCCTTGTAGGACGCGTCGAGGACGGTCTGGAAGTCCCAAATGGGCGAACCGTCTTCGGGGTTATAGGCCTCGAGGCGGCCGCGCATCGGACCGTCGCCGCCGGCGGGGCCGATGACGATCTTGCCGTCGATGGCGAGCGGCGCCATCGTGCAGTATTCGACCGGATTCTGCTGGGTTTCGACGCGCCAGACTTCTTCACCGGTTTCCTTGTTGACGCGCACGAGGGCGCAGTCAGGCGTTACCGAGAAGACGGAATCCCCGAGCAGGGCAACGCCGCGATTGTTCAGGATGCCCGTCGCCAGCTCGGCGTCGGTATCGGGATCGAAGACCCAGTCGATATAGCCGCGATCGCCCTTGGTCAGGTTGATGCGATAGATGCGCCCCCAACCGTCCGACATGTACATGATACCGTCATCGACGAGCGGCGTGCCCTGCAGCGAACTGGCGAAGGCGCCCGCGCCCTTCGAACCGGGAAGCAGCGGCACCGTGAAGGCCACCTTGAGGTTCTTGACATTGTCCCGGGTAATCTCCTCAAGCGGAGAATACCGGTTCGAATCGAAGGTGCGGTTATTGGTGAGCCAGTTACCCGGTTCCGGATTGAGCAGCCGCTCATAGGTAACATCGGCTGCAAGGGAAGGAACGCCGGCCGCCAAAACCACTGCGGCAACTCCCCCCAAAAGCAATGCAAGCGATCGACCGGCCATAATATCTCCTAACCCTGGTCTAATAGCCGGGCGAAGATAGGCGAGGTCCACCTTTGAACAAGTAATCTAACCCATAACTAAACCTGACTTACAGAGGAGGGTATAAACCCGGCCCTGCGGCCTGAACCGCCAACCGGTTTTTCAGCTAAACGGAAGCCGGCTCGCTCGTCACCAAGCAACTTTGAAGCCTGCCCGCCCGGCATGGCCTTTCCCATCGCCCTGAATGGCACCGCTCCCCGACAGTGATTACGGGTTGCCCGGGGAACTCGTGATAGAGGCTGATTCTGCTCCATTGTACTGCGTTGATGGAGCGTCACTACCGACGCGGTCAGAAAAATCTCAATAGACCAGGCAACGATTACCGATTTCGACGATTGAGAGCGGTAGGGCGAGTTTGCGGGCCAGCTGTCGAACCGACAAAGGAAAATAAACTCGGCGCTGCTCCAGAGGCCTGCTCTTGTTGACAAGTGAAACAGCGCCGTCGTTGCTATTTCCAATAGGCGGGCATTTTGGATTGAGAATTATGTAACAGCCCCTGGGCGCGGTTGCATCGCAAGACGACTTGGGCGCATGTCTTCCGTGACGGCATAAACCGAGTTCGAGTAGATGTTGTCCTTTCTGACTCAGCCCGTGATTGCCTTGTTCGTCTCGATTGCGCTCGGCTATCTGCTTGGCATGATTCGGGTGGGACCTGTGCAACTGGGCGGCGTCTGCGGGACGCTCTTCGTGGCGCTCGCGCTCGGGCAACTTGGCGTCACCATCGCCCAGGACCTCAAGGATACGGCGTTCGCGCTCTTCATCTTCGCCCTGGGTTTCACCGCTGGCCCCCAGTTCTTCGTCAACATCCGCTCAGGGTGGCGGTACGGCATCTTCTCGATCATCGAGGTCGTGACGGTCCTGCTGCTCGTGGCGGCTGCGGTGATCTTCCTGCGCTTCGATGCGGGAACCGCGGCCGGGCTCTTTGCCGGATCGGCGACGGAGTCGGCGGTACTCGGCACGGCCGCCGAGGCGATCTCACGTCTGGACGTTCCGGCCGCCGAAGCGGCGCGCCTGCAAGCCAACCTCGCGACCGCCTATAGCGTCACCTACATTTTCGGCCTTGTCGCAATCGTGGTCTTCGTTACTCAGATCGCCCCGATCATCCTGCGCGTGGATATTAGGGAGGAGGCGAAGAGGCTGGCCGAAAAACTAGGCTCGGAGGATAGCGAGGAATACGAACCCGGGCTGCCCTCGCTCGTGGGAAGGGCTTTCAAGGCGGGACCGGCCGCAGGCCTGGCCGTCGGGGACTTCGAGCGCAGCCGCAACAATGTCGTGACTATCGAGCGCATCAAGCGGGGACGCGAGATCATCGACGCCGGCCGCGAGACCGTGATCGAGCCGGATGACGTCGTCTTCGTTATGGGGCGCCGCAATGCCATCATTGCCGCCCAGGACAAACTGGGTGACGAGGTGCCGGTACCGGCCGGCAGCAACGTGCCCATAACCTCCAAGGACATCGTCCTCGTCCGCAAGGAGGCCTTCGGCCTGTCGATCAGCGAATTGCGCCGGGCGGCAGGGCCGGACATGCAGCGCGGAGTGTTCATTTCGGCGATCAGGCGCCTGGACCACGCCATCCCAATATTGCCCGGCACACGTCTTGAGCAGGGCGATGTGCTGACGCTCTACGGCACCGAGCAATCCATCGACCGAGCCGGCAGGGAGCTCGGCAACCCGCTGCCGCCGACCGATCAGACCGACTTCATCTTCCTGGGGCTCGGTATCGTGGTGGGCCTTTTCGTGGGAGGGTTGAGCGTCAAGCTTGGCGCACTGGATCTAACCTTGGGAGCCGGTGGTGGCGCACTGATCTCCGGCCTCGTCCTCGGCTGGCTGCACATGCATTTTCCACAACGCGGCGCCTTGCCGGTGCCCGCCGCCGAGTTCATGAAGGATTTCGGCCTGGCTACGTTCATCGCCGCGGTCGGCCTCTCGGCGGGCCCGGACGCGGTCAAGCTCATTGCTCAATACGGCATCCAACTCCCCGTTCTGGGACTGCTCGTCTCAGGGATACCTGCCTTCATTTCGCTGATGGTGGGCAGCAGGTTGATGAAGATCGAAGCGCCTATCCTGCTGGGCGCGATTGCGGGCCAGCACTGCTCGACCCCCACGATCACTGCACTCGTTTCCCAATCGCAGAGCTCGATACCCGTGATCGGCTACACCGTAACCTACGCCATCTCCAACGTCCTGCTGCCTCTGATGGGTCCGGTGGTCGTTGGCGTGGCGATGGCGCTGCAATAGCGCGAGGAGTTCCAAGACCAAGACTGCATTTCATAGGAGGCCAACAATATGGAATGGGTACAAGAGCAACTTCAGCACTCTCCCGAAATACTGCTCTTTCTGTCTCTGGCTATAGGGTTCTGGATAGGTCAGTTCCACTTCGGCAAGTTCCAGCTCGGCGGCGTGGCTGGCTCGCTCCTGGCGGCGGTCGTCCTCAGTCTGATTGGGGTACCGGTCGACAACGGCGTCAAGTCGATCCTCTTTGCCCTGTTCATCTATGCCGTCGGCTTTGAAAGCGGCCCGCAATTCTTCAAGTCGCTGGGACCGCAATCGCTTCGCGAAATCTTTCTGGCCCTATTCATGGCCGTCGTCGGGCTCGCCACCGTATTGGTGATGGCCAAGCTGTTCGCGCTCGACAAGGGCATGGCCGCCGGTCTCGCCGCCGGGGGCATGACCCAGTCGGCCATTATCGGCACGGCGGGTGATGCCCTCTCGCGTCTGGGTCTGGCGGCTGACGAAGTGCAGAAGCTCCAGGCCAACGTTGCCATAGGCTACGCCGTGACCTACATCTTCGGCTCGCTCGGCGCCATCATCGTCTGCGTCAACATCCTGCCGCGCTTCATGGGGCACGAACTCCGCGACGACGCGATCAAGGCCGAGGCCGAGCGGCTCAAGGGCGCCGTTGTCTTCGCCCCGGGCCAGAAGCCGGCAATTCCCCAGATTGTCGGGAGGCTGTTCAGCGTGACAGCCGGTGCCGGCAAGACCGTCGCGGCGATCGAGGGAGCGGCAGGTCCCGATACGGTCACCGTCGAGCGCATCAAGCGCAGGGATCAGTTCCTCAATGTGGCGCCAGACACCGTGCTCAAGGCCGGCGACGTGGTGTTGATGGTCGGACGGCGATCGGGCGTGGTTTCGGTGACGGACATGCTGGGCCCGGAACTGCAATCATCCTCGGGCATGGATGTCATCATGGACACCGAGGATGTGGTGTTGCGCAACGCCAGCTATGCCAACCGGACGTTGGGCGACGTCAAGAAGACCACTGCCCCCAGCCTCAAGCACGGCGTGTTCATTATCGGGATCAAGCGCGATGGCGACGCCCTGCCGCTCGGGGACGATACCGTGCTGAAGGTGGGCGACGTAGTCACCGCCTACGGCACCGAGCAGGACCTCAAGCGCATGGTCGCGGAAGGCGGTGCGCCGCTGCCGGTGAGCATCAAGACCGACTGGATCTTCCATGGCGCGGGCCTGGTGGTTGGCCTGCTGATCGGCCTCATCGTCATCCGCATCTCCAGCATTCCGCTGACGCTGGGTGCTGGCGGGGGCGCGTTGCTCTCCGGACTGCTCTTCGGCTGGTTGCGCAGCCGGCACCAGACGCTTGGGAACATGCCTCTCGCTGCGTCCCAGTTGCTCAAGGACCTGGGCCTGGCAGGCTTCGTGGCGGCGGTGGGTCTCCAGTCCGGCCTTCAGGCCATCGAAACCATTGCGCAGAGCGGGTTGTCGCTTTTCCTGATCGGCGTGGTGGTGACGCTGGTTCCGTTGCTGCTGACCATGCTCTTCGGCCGCTACGTGCTCCGCTACGAGAACGCAGCGATATTTGCCGGCGCATTGTCGGGCTCGCGCAGCGCCAACCCCGCCTTCGGCGGCGTGCTCGACAAGGCCGGCAACTCCATCCCGACCGTACCCTTCGCCATCACCTACGCCCTGGCAAACGTCTTCCTGACCCTTCTTGGACCCTTGATCGTCGCATTCGCGTGACGCTGTCGGCCACTCACCAGCATTCGATAAAGGAGAATTCAAAATGGCCAAAGTCGACTACTCGAAATACTCCAAGCTGAGCCCGTTCGAGTTGAAGGACAACCTGATCGAACTCGCCCAGAGCCATTCGGATCGGCTCATGCTCAATGCGGGCCGAGGCAACCCCAACTTCCTGGCGACGATTCCCCGACGAGCCTTTTTCCAACTCGGGCTTTTCGCGGTCGCCGAGTCCGAACTGTCGTTCTCGTTCATGCCCGAAGGTGTGGGCGGCTATCCGCGCGAAGATGGACTGATGGGCCGGTTCGACAATTTCGTGGCCCAGCATCAGGACCGGCCGGGGGTAGTGTTCCTGGGCAAGGCCCTGTCCTATGTCCGCGACCAACTGGGCCTGGATGCAGACGAATTCCTGCTCGAAATGGTCGATGGCGTGCTGGGATGCAACTATCCCGTGCCCGACCGCATGCTCGTCTACAGCGAAGACGTCGTGAAGGAATACATCATCCAAGAGATGGGCGCCCAGGCCATGGAGCATGATGCGCTCGATCTCTTCGCGGTCGAGGGCGGAACGGCGGCGATGGCCTACATCTTCAACTCGATGCGGGAAAACAAGCTGATCGCCAAGGGCGACAAGATCGCCATCGGCTCCCCGGTCTTTACACCCTACCTCGAAATCCCCGAACTCAACGACTACCAGTTGCAGGAAGTGCTGATCGAGGCCGACCCCAAGCTCGGCTGGCAATATCCGGCCTCCGAACTCAAGAAACTGGAAGATCCCGCGATCAAGGCCTTCTTCCTGGTCAATCCGAGCAATCCGCCATCGGTCAAGATAAACGACGAGGGGCTGGCCGCTATTGCCGCCATCGTCAAGAAGCGCCCCGACCTCATGCTGCTCACGGACGATGTCTACGGGACCTTCGCCGACAATTTCAGGTCGCTGTTCGCCATCTGCCCGGACAACACGATCCTGGTCTATTCGTTCTCGAAATATTTCGGCGCGACCGGCTGGCGGCTTGGGGTCATCGCGCTCACCAGGAACAACGTCCTGGACAAGGCTCTCGCGAGCCTGCCCGAAAAGGACAAGAAGGAGCTTGATGCGCGTTATGCGTCCATAACCACCGAGCCGCGCAAGATCAAATTCATCGACCGGCTGGTCGCCGATAGCCGTGCCGTGGCGCTCAATCACACTGCAGGGCTCTCGACCCCTCAGCAGGTACAGATGGTGCTGTTCTCGCTGTTCAACATGATGGACTCCCGCCAGAACTACAAACAGGCCCTCAAGACGGTCGTGCGGCGGCGCGATGCCGCGCTCTACCGGCAATTGGGCACGCCGCGTCGCAACGACGAGAACAGCGTCGACTATTACACCCTGGTCAGCCTGGAGCAGACCGCGAGGGACCTGCACGGCGATGAATTCGCCGACTGGGTAATGAAGACGCAGAACCCCACCGATATCCTGTTCCGGATTGCCGACGAAACCGGCGTCGTATTGTTGCCTGGCAGCGGCTTTGGGGTGTTGCATCCCTCGGGGCGCGCCTCGCTCGCGAACCTGAACGAGTACCAGTATGCCGCGATCGGCAACTCGCTGCGCAAACTCGCTGACGAATATTACGAGGACTACAAAAAAGGCGGCGCAAAGACGTAACCGCTAAGGGGGGACGGGAACCGTCCTCCCATCTAATCCAGATTGCGACGTCGGTCGTGGTGCCCGTAGCCGCCTCTGCCCGGCAGCATCGGGCATTACGCTGCCGTTCCATCCACGATGACATGATCGTAGTCGCGCGAGCACTTCTCGATGCGCGCCTGCACGCGATAGACCTCGCGCAGCATCTGCTCGGTGATGACTTCAGCCGAAGAGCCACAGGCGCGCATATGGCCATCGGCGATGACAAGGGCCTTGTCGGCGAAACGGAGCGCCTGGTTGAGATCGTGGATAGCGATGAGGACGAGCATGCCGCGACGCCGGGCTTCGGTGCGCATGAGTTCGAGCACCTCCACCTGACGGTGAAGATCGAGCGCGCTTGTGGGTTCATCCATCAGCAGGATATCGGGCTCGCGCACCAGGGTCTGGGCGATAGCCACGAGTTGGCGCTGGCCCCCGCTCAGCGTACCCAGGTCGCGGAAGGCGATCGTCTTGATGTCGAGCGCTGCGATGACATTGTCGATGAGCTCGAGATCGGTCTCGCCCACGCGCCAGGACTGCCCTTGCTTGCGGGCAAGCAGGATGGACTCGTAAACCGTCAGCACAGCATTGGCGCCCGTATCCTGCGGCATGTAGCTGATGGCCCGTTTGCCCTTATTGCTTCCGCGCAAGGTCACCGAGCCCGGCCCGCGCAGAAGCCCGGCAATACGTCGGAAGAGCGTCGACTTGCCCGCCGCGTTTGGACCGATGACGGCGACGATCTCCCCAGCCGTCAATTCCGGGGTCGTGACGTCCGCCACCGCAAGCCGCCTGCCGTAAAGGGCGCCAACGCCTTCAAGCCGGAGCGTTACCATGATCGCCTCACATTGGAGAGAATGAGCGAGAAGAAGAACGGAACGCCGACCAGGGCAGTGATGATCCCGATCGGGAACACCACACCCGGAATAAGCGATTTTGAAACAATGGAGGTCACAGAGAGCAGCAGGGCGCCGCACAAGACCGAGCCCGGCAGGAAGAAGCGTTGGTCTTCGCCCAGGATCATGCGGGCGATATGCGGCCCAACCAGGCCGACAAAGCCGATCGTGCCGACAAAGCTCACCGGCACCGCCGCCAGCAGGGAAACGATGAGCATGGTCTCGAGTCGGATACGGCGGACATTGACACCGAAGCTCGCGGCCTTGTCCTCGCCCAGCCGGATGGCCGTCAGCATCCAGGCATTGCGGGCAAAGAGCGGCAAGGCAATGGCGAGGACGGCGGCGGTGATCCAGATCTTGGGCCAGGTCGCCTTGGTCAGGCTTCCCATGGTCCAGAATACCACCGATTGCAGCGCCGTTTCGGAGGCCAGGTATTGCACGAAGGCCAGCAACGCATTGAAGGTGAAGACCAGGGCGATGCCGAGCAGCACGACGGTCTGAACCGTCGCGCCACGCATCTGGGAAACGAAATGGATGAAGAGCGTGGCCACCAGTGCCATCACGAAGGCGTCGACCGGCACCATCAGGCTTGCCGCGACAGGCAAGAGCGGAATCTCGATGACGATGGCGAGCGCCGCGCCAAAACTGGCAGCCGCCGAAATCCCTAGGGTGAACGGGCTGGCTAGCGGATTGGCGAGGATGGTCTGCATCTGCGCGCCGGCAGCCGAGAGCGCCGCCCCCACGACCAGCGCCATGACGGCGACCGGCATGCGGATATCCCAAACGACGGTGCGGATCTGATCGGACACGGCGCCGGGATCGAACAAGGCCAACACGACCTGGTCGAGCCCGTAGCGTGCTGGCCCCCAGGCCAGGTCGACTGCAAAGCTGAGGCAAAGCGCTGCCGACAGGGCCGCGATGATCAGAAGCTTGCGACGCGTGAGGGCGCGGTAGCGACCGCGCCCCTCCGAAGTTTCCGCCGGACTCACGGCGTCTGCGATTGTCTCGACGGTAGCCACCCGACTTACTTCCCGTCCAGCGAGACCCAATAGCCGGGCTTATAGGGCAATGGCAGGAATTTCTCGGAAAACGTCTTGAACGTCGCATCCGGGTCCAGGTCGGCAAAGAGGTCGGGGTGGAACCATTTGGCGAGCTGCTGGACGGCAACGAACTGATAGGGACTGGTATAGAACTGATGCCAGATGGCATGCACGTTATTGCTGGCCAGGGCCTTGGAGCCGGTAAAGGCCGGCTCTTCCATGAGCTTGGCAAGCGCGGCCCGGCTCTGCTCGGCAACGGCGGCCGCACCAGGACCAACGGTCACGAAGCCGGACGCATTGTCCGAATTCGTCCAGTTCGACCCCGTCGCGACGACGATATCGGGGTTGGATGCGATGACCTGCTCAGGATTGATAGTACCGGTATAGCCGGGGAGGAAGTCAGACCCGATATTGTGGCCGCCGGCGAGATCGACCATCAGCCCGAAATTGTCCGGTCCGAACGTGCCGCAGCATTCCTGGAGGCCCGCGGCGCGATACATAAAGACATTGGGCTCGGCCGGCTTGGCCTTTTCAAGCACGTCGGTGACGCGATCGAGCTGTTCCTGCCAATAGGCAGCCACGTCGTGGGCGCGCTCTTCCTTGCCGAAAAGCTGGCCCAGCACATGCAGGCTGGGAACCGTATTCTCAAGGATGTGCTCGCGGAAGTCGATATAGACGACCTTGACGCCGATGCCGTCGAGCATCTTCTCGAGACCCACTTCATCGGCCGCCTTCTTGTTGCCGATGGGAAGCAGCATGACATCGGGCTTAAGGTCGACCACGGTTTCCGTCTGCAGCGTGCCGTCGGTCAGGTTGCCGAGGAACGGCAGGTCCTTCACACTCGGATATTTCGCGACATAGTCGTTGTAGAGGTCGAGGTCGGTGGTCCAGAGGTCATTCCGCCAGGCGACAACCTTGCCGAACGGATCGTCGGTCTCGATGGTCGCCAGCGCATAGATCATGCGCCCCTCGCCCAGAATGACGTGCTCTACCGGTTTGTCGAAGGTGACTTCACGGCCCGCAACGTCGGTGACAGTGAACGGATCGGCCATGCTGGCGCTGCTCAAGAGCGAACCCAGAACGAGGACCGAGCCAGCAACGAGGTGATGGAATTTCATTGGCGTCTCGCATCAAAGCTTGTACACAAGCCGCCATATAAAACATGACTTAATGAATCAACTTCTATGTTTTAGAGCGATTCCAAGGTGTTGCGAGCATGACGGAGTAAGGACGATGACGGTGGCGGGCTCAAATTATTCTATTCGTGACGAAATTCGCGAATTCTGGTCCGAACGCGCAGCCTCTTTCGACAGGAGCGTCGGTCATGAAATTTTTTCCGATGCCGAGCGGCGCGCCTGGCATCGGTTGTTTCAGAAGCACCTCGGTCGCGGCGAAGGACGCGCCGCCCTCGACCTGGCCTGCGGCACCGCCGTCATCTCGCACTTGCTCGACGATCTCGGCTTTCAGGTCACCGGCGCAGACTGGTCGGAGGCTATGCTGGAACAGGCACGTGACAAGGCCCGGCAACGTGGCACCGATATCCGCTTCATCATGCGCGATGCCGAAAACACCATGGAGCCGCGCGAAAGCTACGATGTGATCACCAATCGCCACCTCGTCTGGACACTAGTCGACCCCAAAGCCTGCTTTGCCGAATGGTTCGGTGTGCTCAAGCCCGGCGGCAAGGTCCTGATCGTAGATGGCAATATGGGACGCAAATCCTGGGTGAGCCATCTGCGCAATGGCCTGTCCCGCCTCACTGGCGCGGCCAAAGGCAATTCGCATCTGGCGCCGGATATGGCCGAGCGGCTGCAGCGTATCCGCTCGCAGGTCTACTTCTCGCAAGAGATGCCTGCCGAAGCAGTCGTGGCGCTGCTCGAGGAAGCCGGCTTCACCGATATCGTCATCGACCGCGCCATGCTGGACATACACTGGGCCCAAGCCCGCAAGATGCCTCCCCTGCGCGCCCTCGAACGCCTGACCCAGGAACGCTTCGCCATCTGCGCCCGAAAACCCGAGCACAGTCCGGAATAGCAGACACGCATAGTAGATAGCTTCGCGATCAGGTAGACGGGCCTGCAAGCACGCGCGCATTGTCCAGCCATGCCAGGCTTTGGGGGCCCGGAATGGAAGGCGCATATTCGCAGCCAATCCATCCATCATACCCCCGCGCGGCGAGGGCACGGAAAATGAAATCATAGTTGATCTCGCCGGTGCCGGGCTCATGGCGGCCGGGATTGTCAGCGATCTGCACGTGATTGATGACGTCTGCCAGGGCATCATAGTGGCGGATGAGATCACCCTGCACGATCTGCATATGGTAGAAATCGTATTGCAGGTAGAGATTGGAGTGAGCCACGCGCTCATAGATGCGCCTGAACTGATCGGTGGTGGTCAGGAAGACGCCCGGCGTGTCGATGGGATTGATCGGCTCGATCTGTAGCTTGATACCGGCATCGGCGAGGAGGGGCGCGGCATAACGCAGGTTGCCCACCATCGCGGCCTCGATCTCGTCGTCACTGGCACCGGGCGCGCGCAACCCGCCTACGCAATTGACCTGGGGCACGCCGAGCGCCAATGCGTAATCGATGGTCTTGTCGATCGAAGCGCGGAACTCTTCCTCGCGGCCTGGAATACACGTCAGGCCGCGGTCCCCGGCAGCGAAGTCTCCCATTGGGCAGTTGAATTGCACGAAGGTCAGACCCAACTCAGCGGCATGGTCGCGCACGACTTCCTTGGGGAAATCGAACGGCGTCCGGCACTCGAACGCATCGAACCCATCCGCTTTCGCGGTGGTCATGGCGTCGAGCAGCGAAAGCTTGCCGTACATGGCGGTAAGATTGGCAGCGTAGCGCAGCAAGTTTATATCCTCTGGCAATGAGATTTGCTGCAATCCAAATAACTAAAGGCTGCAGTTATTCTATCTACTGCATGTTTGTGCGCCTGCCTACGGTGAAGTCGCCTCCAGTCCCAGCGCCACGAGACAGTCCGCCAGGAGTTGCCGCATGCTGTTGGCCAGATGCGGGTCGAGTTCGCGGCGCATACCGAGATAGATGGGCCGGAAGAGCGTTGGAGAGACGATCTCGCGCACCACAAGACCGTTCTGAATGTCGCCATCGCCGAAAGTATGGGCCCCCACAATGGTCGATCCTATGCCGTTGCGAACCGCCGTCAGCCGCGAACGGGACCCATCAACCTCCAGAACCACGTCCAGGTTGAGGCCATGCTGGCGGGCGGTAATATCGACGAAATTCCGCAAGGGATTACCCGGGGCGGGCAAGACCAGGGGCTGACGAACGAGCGTTGCAAGAGTGATCGTCTCGGCTCGGTCGGCATCGCCGGCCGAAACATTAAACAGCTTTTCGCGGGCGATAGGCTCGTCTGTCAGCCCGACATTGCTGGTCAGATAGAGGGCGAGGTCAGCCTCACCGCGTTCGAGCTTTTGTGCGATATCCCGCGTGCCCGCCTCCTGGATATGGAGCGTCAGGCCCGGCAGCTCGCTGGCGACCCGCTCGAGAAGCAAGGGCGTTAGGCTTGCAGCCAGCGACGAGATTATCGCGATCCTGACGCGCTGTGCGGGCAGCACATGCCGGCGCGCCAACCGCTCCAGCGCCTGTTCGGCCTTGTCCACCTGCGCGACGATGATACCGGCGTGCTGGCGCAGAAGCCTGCCGGCCTCGGTCAGCCGGACACCATCGCGACTGCGGTCAAAGAGCGCGTGGCCAGTCAGTCTCTCAAGCTCGGCGACATGATAGCTGAGAGCTGGCTGCGCCAGGTTAAGGAGGCGCGCGGCGGCCGACATCGAACCGCAATCGGCGATGACCTGAAAATAGCGAAGCCGGCGCAAGTCGAGTGATCCACGCATAAGGTGACCATACAGGAATTTTATGGATGGGCTTCAGGATTCTCTATTAGGGCGTGCCTTTTGCAGGTGGCTACAACGATGGTGAACAATCCCGGAGCCCATCTTGTATAATCTCAAGCTTCACCAGCCCAAGCGCCGCATCAGTCCGGAAATGATCGCCAAATACCGGGAGATTCCCGCTGCGGTCGTAGGCGACTGCATGAACCGTATCCAGGCGGCTCCGGCCGCGATCCGCCCCATGCATGCGGGCGGCACAGTGCTCGCGGGCCCTGCCTATACCGTCAAGACCCGGCCCGGAGACAACCTTTTCGTCCACAAGGCCATCGATCTCGCGCAACCGGGCGACATCATCGTCGTCGATGCAGGCGGAGCGCTCGACAATGCCATCGTCGGCGAAATGATGCTGACCCATGCCGAAACGCGCGGCATTGCTGGCGTCATCATCTACGGGGCCATTCGCGACTTCGGCCACGTCAAGAACCACACGTTCCCGGTCTATGCTGCCGGCGTTACCCTGCGCGGTCCTTTCCAGAGCGGTCCCGGCCATACCAACGTCACCATCGGCATGGGCAGCATGACGATCGAGCCGGGCGACCTGCTCCTGGGCGACGACGACGGCGTGATCTGCATTCCCTATGACGAGGTCGACAGCCTCTACCCCGACGCGCTCAAGCGCTTCCAGGGCGAGAACGCCCAGCGCGACCGGGTGCGCAACGGAACCGTCGACCGCAAATGGATCGACGATCGCCTGGCCGCCGCGCCCTATACCGTCGACATCGAATAGAGCGGAGCCGACAAGATGCGCTTCATGTCCGCGCTCGTCATTCTCAAGGCAGTGGAGGACGACCTGCTGCCAGGATTGACCGGGCCCAAACCGGAAATGATCTGGGACCCGACGGCAGCGCTTATGGCGCGCATCGAAAAGGGTGAGCGAGCCGACGGCATATTCGCCATCGACGGCTCGATGCGCAAACTCATCGAGGCGGGCTTGCTCGATCCCGCCTCGGTAGTGCCCGTTGTGCAAGCCGAGTTCGGCATCGCGATCGGCCTGGATATGCCGGTGCCGCGCCTCGAGAACGCCGACGATCTTATCGTTTTGCTATTGTCGGTGCCTACCCTCTGCTATTCGCGCTCGGGCGCCAGCGGCATCTATTTCGAGACACTGATCGACCGGCTCGGGATCGGGGACGCTGTTCGCGCCAAAAGTCTCGTTATCCCCGCAGGCCTCACTGCCGAGCAGGTCAGGAGAGGACGGGCCGTCTTGGCCGTCCAGCAAATGAGCGAACTGCGTGCTGTCGATGGCGTCCGTATCGCCGGCCCCCTGCCCCCGGATTGTCAGCAGAAGACGGATTTCTCCGCTGGCCTCTTCGTTGACGCAGCGGAGCCGGAAGAAGCGCGAAGGTTCATCGCAACGCTGACGAGCCCCGAAGCGCGCGCCGTTTATCTCGATCGCGGACTGAACGTCCGCTTCTGACCGTCTAGCTCAAGGGAGCCAAATGTCCTCTCCACGCATCGTGCTGCTGCACGCCACGCCTGTTGCCATCGATCCGGTCAAGACTGCCTTTGCCGAGATTTGGCCGGGGCCGGAACTGGTCAACCTGCTCGATGACAGCCTGAGCCCGGATCGCGCCAAATCCGAAGAGCTCACTTCGGAAATGGTCGAACGGTTCATTTCGTTCGGTCGCTACGCCTACCTTTCGGGCGCCGATGCCATTCTCGTGACCTGCTCGGCCTTCGGCCCCGCGATCGAAACCATGGCAGAAGAATTGCCAGTGCCGGTGCTGAAGCCGAACGAAGCCATGTTCCATGCGGCCGTTGCCCAGGGGGAAAACATCGCCATGGTGGCAACCTTCCGGCCGGCTGTAGTCACGATGGAAGCCGAGTTCGCCGACTATGTTGCCCAAACCGGCTCGACTGCCCGGCTGACAACGATCGTGGTCGAACCCGCGATGGTCGCATTGCGCGCGGGCGACGCCGAAACCCATAACCGCCTAATCGCCGAGGAAGCCGAACGCCTGGCCGGCTATGACACCGTCATGCTGGCGCATTTCTCGACGTCCCGTGCGGAACCTGCTTTGTCCGCCAGGATCTCAGCGCCGGTTCTGTCGGCGCCGGGTGCGGCGGTACGGCGGTTGCGGGAACTCATCGGCTGACAGCCCTACACCAAAACAAAAAGCCCCGGCTCGCGACCGGGGCTTTTTGCTTGGAACTGCTTCCGTCAGATGCGGCCCACTTCCGATCGTGCCCAGTCGCCAATGACGCTGACCGCCAGGGCGCAGAAGAAGATGGCCAGCCCTGGAACCACAGCGATCCACCAGCCAGTGAGAAGATAGCTGCGACCAAAACCGAGCATGTTGCCCAGACTGGTCATCGGTGGCTGGATGCCGAGGCCGAGAAAGCTCAGCGACGTTTCGAGAAGGATCACTTCGGGGAAAGTGATGGTCGCGGTAACCAACAGCGTACTCGCTATATTGGGCAGCACGTGGCGCAGGTAAATGCGGGGCCAGGAGAAGCCGAGCGTGGTCATGGCCAGCACATAGCCGCGCCCGCGCGAGGCCATGGTCATGGCGCGGGCCAGGCGTGTGTAGCGCTCCCATCCAAAGAGACCGAGGATGAAGATGAACAGCGTCAGGTTGTTGCCGAAAATCGCCGTCAGCGTCAGCGAGATGATGATGAACGGTACCGACACCTGGGCGTCGACGGCACCGACGATGATCTGGTCGACCCAGCCCCCGAGATGGGCGGCGACGATGCCGATAGCCGTACCGATCACCGCCGAGATGACCGTGGCGCCCAGCGCGATCGCCAGGCTCGTCTGCAGCGACGCCACCAGGCGCGAAAGCACATCGCGCCCCAGATCGTCGGTGCCAAGCGGATGGGCCCAGGTTCCCCCGAAACCGATCGGCGGCGAGAGCCGGGCCGTGAGGCTGATGGCGCTGATGTCGAGCTTGACGAAGAGCGGCAGGATGAGGATCAGCGACAGGCAGCCCAGCATCCAGATCCCGGCCAGCACCACGCCGACCGGAAGTCGCGGGAAGGAATAGGACGGCCTTGTGGCAGTTGCGTCGGTCATAGGAGGTCCTTCCTAGTGGGCGGCAGCCGCGGCGGTGCGCGGGTCGAGCTTGGCATAGGCCAGATCGACGATGAGATTGGTGGTGATCATGACGACCGCGATCAGCATGATGATCATCTGCAATACGGCGAGATCGCGCTGCGCCACGGCATCAACGATGAGACGTCCGACTCCGGGCCAGCCGAATACCGACTCCACGACGGCGCCGGCGGCGACCATGGCGCCCACCAGCAGCGGCGTGATGGTCACCAGCGGCAGCACCGCATTGGTGATGATATGCCGCCAGAATATCTGCCATTCTGTTAGGCCGCGCGCGCGAGCCGACACCACGCATTGCAGCCGAAGCGTGTCGAGAATGGCCGAACGGACGAAGCGCGTAAAGATGGCTGCCTTGGAAAGCCCGATGGTGAGGACCGGCATTACCAGATGCTGCCAGGTGCCTATGCCGTTGGAGGGCAGCAAGTGCAGGTTGACCGAGAACAGCAGGATCAGCGCCAGCGCCAGCACGAAGTTCGGCAAGGCAAAGCCAACGGTCGAAAAGCTCATGACGAAGCGGTCCAGCGGGCTGCCGGCGCGCATGGCGGCGATGGTGCCCACCGGCAGGCCGACAAGGATCATCACCAGCGCACTCAGCCCCACAAGCTGCAATGTTGCCGGCAGGCGCTCCATCACCACATCGAGCGCGGGGCGGTTCGCCATGGTGGAGAAGCCGAACTCGCCACGGAGCAGGCTGGCAACATAGGCGAGATATTGGTCGAGCACGGTGCCCGTATAGCCCCATTGCTGCCGATAGGATTCGAGGGCGGCACGCGAGGTATTGTCCGGATCGAAGATAGCGGTGATCGGGTCACCGGTGGCGCGCAACGCCACGAAGACGAGCGTTATGATCAGCCAGAGCGAAACAACGGCGCGAAGAACTCTGAGGGCCAGGGACATTCTCGACTACTCCGCAACCAGGGCGGAGTCGCCCGGCAGATTGAACTCGGGCAACGCCTCGCCAGCCAAGCGGATCGACTTGCCCGGCACGGCATTGATCAGCATCTGCGTGTAGGCGTCGCGGGCGCCATCGGTGAACGTGGACACCGGCACATCTTCGACCACCCGGCCGTGCCGCAGCACGACGACCTGGTCGGCGATCTCGAAGACCACGCGCAGGTCGTGGGTGATGAGCAGGATGGCAATGCCCAATCGATCGCGCAGACGCTGCAGGCATTCGAGAATATGCTTCTGGATGCGCACATCGACGGCCGATAGCGGCTCGTCGGCGATCAGCATATCGGGTTCCAGCAGCAGGGCGCGCGCAATGACGACGCGCTGCGCTTCGCCGCCACTGAGGTAGGTCGGACGCCGCTCCAGCACGTGTGGAAGCAGCCCGACATCGGCGATGGTCTTGAGGATGTGTGCGTGGCGCTTGTTCCTGTCGCGCCAGCCATGGACCTTGAGCACTTCATGCAGTTGGTCTTCCACACGCATGAGCGGGTCGAGAGAGTCCCGCGGGTGTTGAAAGACCATCTGCACCTCGAGGCGTTTGCCTTCGGATGGGTGGACGACGATCGAACCGGTGTCAGGCTTTTCGAGCCCCATGGCCATTTTTGCAGCCGTCGTCTTGCCCGAGCCACTTTCGCCGATCAAAGCAACGATCTCGCCGCGGCGGACTTCGAACGAGAGGTTCTTGGCCGCCGGAATGCCGACACCCATGCTTCGGTCCCGCTTCGAAGCGAAGAAGGTCTTGTTGACGTTGCTGAAGGTGAGGCAGGCAGGCGTGCGCTTGCGCTCAGGGGCATCGCGACCGGGCCATTCGACCGAAGCGGCGGCAAATAACTCTTTCGAATAGTCCGCCTTGGGTGCCGAGACCACTTCGGCAGCGCGTCCCTGCTCCACCATATGCCCATTCTGCAGGACCGCGATATGGGTCGCGCGATCGCGAACGATGCCAAGATCGTGGGTGACGAGAAGGACCGTCAGGTTGTTCTTGCGCCGAAGCTCGTCGATGAGATCGAGCACCTCGGCCTGCACACTCATATCGAGCGCCGTGGTCGGCTCATCGGCGATCAGAAGCTTGGGTTCGCCCAGAAGGGCGAGGGCGATCATCACGCGCTGGTTAAGACCGCCGGAAAGCTGGTGCGGATAGACGGCAAGGCGAGCACCAGGCTCGGGAATGTGAACGCCGCGCAGGGCGTCGACGGCACGATTGCGCAATTCATCTGCGTCGGCATTCGGGTAGTAGATGCGCAGCGTCTCGAGCATCTGCGAACCAATGGTGCGCACCGGGTTGAGCGCCGCCAGCGGGTCCTGGAACACCATGCCTACCGACTTGCGGCGATAGGTCAGGAGCTGCCTCTTGTCGAGCGCCCAGACATCCTGGCCGTCAACGACGATACGGCCGTCGATGCGAGGCGTGAACGGCAGCAGCCTCATCATCGCATGACAGGTCATGCTCTTGCCGCTGCCGCTTTCACCCACAAGGGCGAAATAGTCGCCCTTGCGGATTTCGAAGGAGATATCCTTTACCAGTTCGACGGGGCTCTGGGTCGCAATAGCAATCCCGAGGTTCTCGACTTTGACGACCGGATCATCGGCTAGGCTATTGGTCATTAGCGGTCCCATTCGAACTGTTTAGTCTGGCGTCAGGAGACTGAGGCCTTGCGGAAATCCATGTAGACCGACGGCAGCGGGTCCCAGGCGACATCCTTCCGCTTGCCATAGAACACGCCCATCGTGTGCAGGATCATGGCCGGCGGATCTTCGTCGAAGATGTCCATCATTGCGTTGAAGGCTGCCTTGCGCTCGGCGACGTCCAGGCTCGATTCCAGTACGTGGCCGTGCTCGTAGAAAGCCTTGTTCGACCAGACCTCCTGCTCGGACTCATTGTAGGAGCGCCAGAGCCCGAAGAGCGGATCGGAAACGAGGATCGGATCGACGCCGCTGCGGATGCCGGTGCCCGGATAGGCCATCATCTGACCGAAGTTCTCGACGATCTGCAGGTCGATATTGACGCCGATGGCCTGCCACATGGAGACCAGGACCTGCGAGGTCGCCAGTTCCGGACCATAGGCCGCAACCCGGATGCGAAAGGGGATCGGCGTTCCGTCGTAGCCGGCTTCCTGGAGAAGCGCCTTGGCCGCTTCCGGGTCATAGACCGGCGCCGGGCGATCGGGATCAAAAAGTGGGCCGAATGCCGGAAGCTGATGTCCATGGGGAACATCGACCAGCCCGGCCCACAAGGCATCAACAATCGCCTGACGATCGATTGCCATGGCAAGTGCGCGACGAACGCGCGGATCAGCCAGTTGCTTGTTGCGTGTATCGAATTTGACGACGCGCATGCTCGCGATGGTGCCACCGACGATCTCGAGGTCGGAGCGGCTCTTGATCGGATCGAACTGATCGGTCGGCACATCCGCGATAATATCAAAATCGCCGCTCACGAGGCCGGCGATGCGCGAGGAGAGCTCGGGGGCCAGACGATAGGTGAGCTGGTTCACATCCGGACGGCCGGCCCAATAATCCTCAAAGGCAACGAGGTCGACGGCATCAGGGGTCAGAGACTTCACGCGGAAGGGACCGGTGCCGACGGGCGCCTGGGCGAAACCATCGAAACCGCCGGCGGCTTCGAATGCCGCCTTGCTGACGATCTGTGAGCCCCAGGCCGTCAGGCGCAGCTCGATGGTGGGATCATCGACCGAGGAAATGACGCGAATGGTGCTGTCATCGACTGCCTCGACGCTTTCTATCGTGCTCAGGAACTGCTGGGCAGTACCGAACCCTGGAGACTTCTCATCGGTACGCCGCACAGACCCGAAGCTGAAGACGACGTCTTCGGCAGTGAGAGGCGAACCGTCATGGAACTTCACACCCTGCCGGAGTTTGAGGTCGAGCGTACGACCATCGATGCGCTCCCAGCTTTCGGCCAGTGCGGCCTGGATGGCGCCGTCACCGGCATAGTCGACCGTCAGCAGCGTATCGTAGATGTTGCGCATGACGCGGTAGCCAGGATTTGTCTGGTAAAGCAGCGGATCGAGCTGCCGGGGCAGTTCGTCCAGGGCGACGCGGATTTGCCCACCATCCTGGCCGAAGGCGATGCGGGGAGCACCGAGAAGCATCGTGCCGGCGGCCCCAGCGCCCAGCATTTTCAAAGCGGTCCGTCTATTCATGCGCATTTGGTTCTCCAATCCGCGACAAGACTTCAAAAGGGCCTAGGCGAACCGCGCGAGCCGACATCAGGCCGGGCCAAACCCAACCCGCGCATAGCGGCAAACGGGCCTGAGCCTTGCGTGGTAAAACAGTGCGTTCGTCCCCCCGGCCAGGAGCATTTTGCTGCCCCCGACAAAACCAATGTTAGAAACGTCCTAACCTGCGCGTCCAATTTTTAATCACCCCCTTTTCATTGCCTATCGATATAATAGACCGAAGCTACAATTTCGGATTGAAATGATAAAAATAGCAATGCGCAATAAGTTAGAGGCGCCGCCCGGTGGTCGGCGGCGCCTCTTGGCAGGCTTCGAAATCGCTTGATGGCCTGCTAGCTCGCTAGATTGTCAACGAGCTCGGTGACGAAGGCCGGGTCGGATGTGGTGACGAAGAGGTCGGCAATGGCCCGGATTGCGCGCACTTTTTTGCTTTCGTCACGTTCGTGCAGGATGCCGTGCTTCTCGAGGACCACGAACGAGAGCATTGACGCAGTTCGTTCGATAAGGAACGGAAACTTGTCTTGATCGCCCTGCTGATGCACCACGACGACGGCATGCGGCTTTATGCCCTGCACCGGCTCGTCCATGGGCTGAAGGCCGTTTGGATCGAGAGGGCCGGTCATCAAAACGTTTTCGCGCTCTTCGGCATTGACGGCGTCGATCACCTCGCGGGCATTCTCGCCAACCGCCAACACCTTGATGAAGCGCGGCGAGGAATTGCGATAGCCCTGGATGCGCTGACCGGGCCGGGAGATGAAAGTGTGCATGATCATGGCTTTGCTTCCCATCAATCCATGAAACGACCGCCGGAGAGGTTGAGGCACTCTCCGGTCACGAAACCAGCCAGAGGCGAGGCAAGATAGAGGGCTGCGTGCGCAGCTTCCTCGTTGTAGCCGAAACGCCCAACCGGAATTTGCGTGCGCAGCCGATCCCGCTTCTCCTGCGTCATGGTCACCGTCTGCGCCTCGAAAAGCGCCGTGGCGATGGCATTGACCGTCACCCCGTGCTCGGCGGTCTCAGCCGCAAGCACGCGCATGAAGGTCAGCATCCCGCCCTTGGCTGCCGCATAGGGCGCGACGCCATGGTGGACCCCGGCCTTGCCCGACATCGACATGAAAGCGACGATGCGGCCATAGCCAGCCTTGGCCATGTGGCGGGCCGCCGCCTGCATTTGGAGGGCGGGTCCAACCAGTTCGGACTCGACTACCGATCGCAATTCGTCAGGCGTCATATCGAGTACCGGCTTGTTGTGAACGGGCGGCGCCGACAGGATCAGAACATCGAGCCCGCCCAGCCGGTCCACGGCATGGTCGATTGCGGCGGTGGGGTCGCTCGAGACCGTTGCCTCGTCATCTGTCAGCACAATGGCATGCGCGCCGACCAGCGCCGCTGCGACCGCCGGACCGACGCCATGGCGCGCACCGATGAGCAATACACGCTGGCCGTCGAGGCTTGCCGGGATTTCCGTCGAGGCGACGGCAATATCAATGGTCATTCTGCTGCCTGGAGTTTCTGGATCTTGATCAGGGCGGTTTCAGTGTCCTGCAGAAGCGCTGGATCGACGACGGCACGGTCAAGGATCATCTGGCGGAGCGGGCGAATATCGCGCGCATTGTTGAGCGTGTTCCCCGCGACGACGCGGCCGCCATCGAGGTAGATCGCGGTGAACTTGTCGTCGTCCGGCCGGCCGCGCCAGATCACTCGATCCCAGCGCTCCGGCGCGCCGATGATCTGGAAATTATCGTCATACTGATCGGTCCAGAACCACGGCAAGTCGGCATAGGGCTCAGGGGCGCCTGCAATATGCTTGCCAACCGCGATGGCCTGGTTCTGTGCATTCTGCCAGCTTTCGAGCCGGATTTTTCGTCCCAGCGTCAGGCTGAATTGTCGGCACACATCCCCTGCGGCATAGATGGAAGGCGCGGAGGTACGTCCCTGCGCATCGACGCTGATGCCATTGTCGCACTCGATCCCAGCCGCTTCCGCCAGTTGGCAATTCGGCATGCCGCCGATACCGACAATGATAAGGTCGGCAGCAAGGCGAGCGCCACCGGCGAGTTCGATCTCCGCTGCGCCATCCCGGTCGTGAACGGCAACGACCCCCACGCCAAACCGGAACGCCACGCCGTTCCGTTCGTGGCGACGCACGATGGCCGCACTGACTTCCGGGGCGATGACACGCCCCAACGCCATGGGCGCTGTCTCGAGTACCGTTACCGCACACCCGCTGCGCGCGGCGACAGCGGCAATTTCCAGCCCGATAAAGCCCGCGCCGATGCAGACCACCTTATGGCCGGGAACGAGCAATTGCCGGATCGGCGCCAGATCCTGCATGGAACGCAGCGTGCGCACGCGCGGGTGGTCTGCTCCCGGCACTGTAAGCGGTCGCGGTCGCATGCCGGTGGCGAGCACCAGGTGTTCATAGGCGATCCGTTCGCCGGTCGAGAGCGTAACCGTCTGGTCCGCCGGCGCGATCGAAGTGACCAGGCTGGCAAGGCGCAGATCTATGCCGGTCTCGGCATAATGGGCCAAGGGCTTGAGGTAGGTGCTCTCGGGAACCGCCTTGCCGGCCAGCACGTCCTTGGAAAGCGGCGGCCGCTCATAGGGCGGATGGTCTTCCTCACCGATGAGGATAACCGGCCAATCAGGCTGCAGGCTGCGCACGGTCAGCGCCACCCAACCACCGGCCTGGCCGGCACCGACAATCACCACGGGTCCTTGCTGCGCCGCCATGAAGCCTCCGATCTCTGGAAGAAAAGCGGCCGGACTTAGCCGGCCGCCGGATGCACTAGACGGCGACGAAGGGCTCGCCGATCTTCATCTCGCTGGCTTCGAGGGCCGTTTCCTTAAACGCGCCGTCCTCCGGCAGGATGAAGGAGGCCGAACGAACCTTGTGCGTTTCCGGATCGATGCCGGGAGGGGGCGTGCCCTTTTCCATCGCGCGCGCCGCCTTCTTCAGGCGCATGCGCGCCATGATGATGGCATTGTCGGTCGAAACGAGGTTCTCCTTGGTACGGTCGGCTACCGGCCCCATGCTCTCCTGCAGGGACGCATCCTGGATGGCGATGCCCTTGATGCCCGAATAATAGATCTTCTGGCGCTGGGCCTCGCGGTCCATCATGTAGTCGTTGTCCATGTTGGCTTCCGGGCGGAAGGTACCCGGGATCAGCACGGAGTGGACGCCGTGCCCACTATCCATCAGTTCCACTTCCTTTTCGGTCAGTGGACGGGTGGGGTGGAACGTCATGGTCCAGGCCATGCAGTTCTCGTCATCCATCGGCACCCAGGCGTGGCCATTGAGGGCATTGCCCTTATAGGGTGGGATGAGCGTGTACCATGGCATCATCCACTGCGTGACACGCCAATAATGGAAGCCCGGTTCGGCCTTGCGGCGAGCGCCGATCATCAGGCCACCCAGAGATTCGTGGATGTCGAACGTGGTACTGGTCGAACGTGCGTACTTGGCGCCATCCGTGCCCTTGTGCAGCGGGTCGCGGTTGATGTCGCCCGAATGCAGGAACGATACGTGGCTGGAATCGATGCCGCCCTCCATCGCCTGCAGGTAATTGCTCTGCTGCCAGCGCTTGGAGAGGTAACGGTGGTCGGCAGGAACCTGCGCCCACTCGTATTCAGGCACCGGCGGCTGATGCTCGGGCGGGCCCATATAGGTCCAGATCACCCCACCGAATTCGATGCAGGGATAGGACTTGAGCTTGATCTTCTGACAGAAGCCGCTGGAAACGGGCTCCGAAGGCACCTCGATGCATTGGCCGGTCGTGTCGTATTTCCAGCCGTGATAGGGGCAGCGCAGGCCGCCTTCCTCATTGCGGCCGAACCAGAGCGACACGCCGCGATGAGCGCAGAACTCATCCATCAGGCCGATCTTGCCGTTCGTATCCTTGAACGCGATCAGGCGCTCGGAAAGCAGCGAGACCCGCACCGGCGGGCAGTCGGGCTCAGGCAACTCGTTAGCAAGGAGCGCCGGGATCCAGTACCGGCGAAAGGTATCTCCCATGGGCGTGCCCGGCCCGGTCTTGGTGAGATACTCGTTGTCCTTCTCTGAGATCATGTCGCTGTCCCTCTCGTTCGCCCGGCACCGGATTTCATGGGGAAGATTGACACCCGCTACATTTGCAGTCCAATATCAATTATACATTCTGTTATTCGGCTGGGGGAATGATTGGACCTACGTCAATTCCGTTATTTCGTTGCCGTTGCTGAGGAATTGCATTTCACCCGCGCTGCGGCGCGGCTCAATATCGGGCAGCCGCCGCTGAGCCTGCAGATTCAGGTCATCGAGCGGGAACTGGGCGTAACGCTGCTCAAAAGAACGCGCCGCAACGTCGAACTGACCCCTGCCGGCCACCTGTTCCTGCAGGAAGCGCGACTGGCTCTGCTGCAGGCGGAACGTGCCGTGCAGACCGTGACTCGTGCAGCCAAGGGCGAGATGGGAACCCTGCGCCTGAGCTTCATCACCTCGGTGCCGCTGGTCGAGGTTTTCACCGGCGCCGTGCGTGCATTCCGTGTTGCCTCCCCCGATGTTCATCTAGAGCTCAAGAGCTATGCCTCGGTGAAGATCATCGATGACGTGCTTCTCGGTACCGTCGATGTCGGTTTCACGCGCCCATCCATCACGACGGTGCTGCCTTCGACACTCGAAATCCTGCCGGTCTACGAGGATAACCTCATGGCAGTCCTACCCATCGATCATCCGCTTGCGTCGGGAACCGGACCACTGCCGATTTCCGCGCTCAAGGACGACAAGTTCGTGCTGCGCCCACGCGGAAGCGGCACGGGGTTTTATGAGCAGGTCTTCGATATCTGCGCCGAAGCCGGCTTCTATCCGCAGATCGTGCAGGAAGCCGTTGAGGCGACGACGACTCTGGGGTTGGTCGCGGCCGGCGTCGGCATCACCATCGCACCCGAGGCGCTGCGCACGATCAATGTCCATGGTGTGGTGTGGCGCGAGCTCGCCGATGCCAATGTCACCAGTCGCATCTACCTCATCTACAATCGCAACAACACCAACCCCATCCGCGAGCGCTTCGTGGAGGGTTTTCGGAAACTCGAGCTGAAATAAGAAAGGGCGCCGCTGGCGCCCCAAATTTCAGATCGGGTTCGGCGAAGCCGGATCGATGAAGACGACGCCGTTTTCAACTACCGGCGTCCAGGTCTGGACCGGCACCTCGCAGGGCGGCTCGGTCGGCATGCCGGTGCGCAGGTCGAAGCGCCCTTGGTGGAACGGACACTCGACCTGACAATCCTCCACATAGCCTTCCGACAGATAACCTGGGCCATGCGTGCAAAGGTCGGCCGTGACGAAGACCATCTCGCCGACCTTGAAGACAGCGTAGCCGAAGCCATCGATCTCCGCGCGGAGCGGCTGGTCCTCGTCCAGTTCGTCGAAATCGCAAAGCTTGGTCAGGGCGGCGCCGCGCATGGACTGGTTCGTCGTGGCCATCGTCATTCTTGTGCACCTGTGCGAAGAAGCGCACCCGCGAATGTCGCGGGTGCGCAAGTTTATGGTCAGGCAGCCTTTTCCCGCTTGGCCGAGGCCCAGTCGAAGGCAAGGATCTTGGTGAAGTCCTTGACGTTGCCGATCGTGTCGAACGTCACCAGTGCCTTGATGATCTGGTCCGTCACTTCCTGGCCAGCGAAGGACAGGGCGTTCTGGGTGACCTTCTGGGCGATATCGGCGTCCGAGAACGGGGCCTTGGGGTGACCCGGGAACGGCTTGGCAGCACCGTGCACAACCGTGCCGTCCTGCAGCTCGATCTCGACGCGCGAGAGATAGCCGGCGCCGGCGCGAGCCAGCTTGCCATCCTTGAGCGCGCCCAAAGTCGGATCGGCAACGCACTTGACCTGTTCGGCCACGAACTTCTGGCGCTTGCCGTCGAGCACGCGCTCGAGGTCAAAACTCTCGATGCCAATATTGCCTTCGAGAATGGCGGCCGCCACGACATAGGGCATCGAGTGGTCCGCGGTCTCGCGGCTGATAGGGTGGTAGGGATCCTGGCGCATTTCAATGAAGTGCTGGTAGGAGCCCTCTTCCGAGAAGACGCGCACTTCCTTGATCTGGCTGAGATCCTTGACCTGCGCGCGCGCTTCCAGGGCGGCGCGGATGGCGCTCTGGGCCATCGAGCCGACCGGCCAGAGCTTCATATAGGTCCAGGCGATGCGCGTCAGCTTGTTGCCGGTCTGGAGCCGATCGAGGATCACCGGAACCGGATCGTGCTTGTTGGCGAGCTTGGCAATGAAGCCGTTGCTGCCGGTGAACGGACGGACAGGAGCCTCCACCCCGGCCTGAGCAAGGAAGCAGGCCTGCAGCGCGTTGCGGACGGCGTCCGAACCGTTAAAGCGCTTCCAGAGCGTCAGATCACCGCGTGCATTGAGCTCGCAGCTTTCCACCTCGTCGGTGGCGAAGTGCGGCGTGACCGTCATGCCGAAGGCCTCACGAGCCTGCTCGACATCGAGCTTGAGCAGGCGCGCAATGGCCGCGCAGGCGCCGATGGCGGTGAGGTTGGTGTAGTCCCAGCCCCCCGGAGCCGTCGAAAAAGCGTCGAAGGCCGCGCCAACGACTTCGTAGCCAACGGCCAGAGCCACCAGCACATCCTCGCCCGAGGCATCGATCCATTCGCCAACAGCGATAACGGCGGCCGTCATGTCGCTGGGATGGCCGGAATTGCGCTCACCGACATAGAAGTCATTGTAGTCGTAGCAGCGCAGCAACGAGCCATTGACGAAAGCGGCAAGGTCCGGATTGGCACGCATGGAAGTGCCCCAGATCACGGCGCCGTCGGGACGCGTGAAGGGACCGGCGAACTTGCGGGCAATATGGGAGGCCTGGTGATCGAGCGCACCGAGCGCCACGGCGACGCTGTCGCTCAGGGCGCGCTTGGCAGCATGGCGAATATCGGCGTCAAGGTCGCCGGAAACGTTGACCGTGAAGTCGGCAAGGCGCTCGGCCACCTCATCGCGATAAGTAAACTTGTTTGCCGTCGTCATATCGTTTTCGAACCTCACGATCCCAAATTGATTTCAAGAGCACCGCCATGCCTGTCGAGGCTGGGAACTGGTCTCCAACTACGGCGGTGGTAGCCCGGGCTTGCTGCGAGTGTCCAATATTAATGCCCTGCTAAATTATTCGCGAAAGGCAATGACTGGGTGGCAACCAACACATTCGCGCAGGCTATAACTCCTGACCTCATTGATATTGGACAACCTCAGTACCGACGCCTAACTCAGTCCTGAACGCTGACCCGGGGAGGTTCCCATTCGTCCGACTGTCTTGGTGACCAAGCCATTGGCAAAGAGCTGCATCGCCGAACTCGAGCAACTGTTCGACGTTCGCTCGATCGTCAACGCTGCCGATCCCGACCAAGTGATGGCTGAAGGCGGAGACACCATTCGCGCCATTGCCGGCGGCAAGGTATCTGCGGCGATGATGGAGAAGCTCCCGCGCCTTGAGATCATCGCCAACGAGGGCGTCGGTGTGGATACGACCGACGTCCCGGCGGCCAAGGCCCGCGGCATCGCCGTCACCAATACGCCCGACGTTCTCAATATTGCGGTCGCCGAACTGGCTGTCGGCCTCATGCTGGCGCTGGCGCGCACGCTCCCGGAGGCCGATCGATATGTGCGCGATGGCGAATGGGCAAAGGGGCTCTTCCCACTGCGCAGCCAATTGCACGGCAAGACCGTCGGCATTCTCGGCCTCGGCCGCATCGGCAAGGAGATTGCCGGGCGGCTCGAAGGGTTCGGCATGAACATCGTCTATTTCGGACGCCAGGAGCAGCCCGGTCAGCCCTATCGTTATTTCGACGACCTGGTTGAAATGGCCAAGGCCAGCGACTGGCTGGTCGTGATCGCACCAGGCGGCAAGGCAACCGAGCGCATCGTATCGCAGGCCGTCATAGAGGCTTTGGGCCCCAAGGGTCGATTGGTCAATGTCGCGCGCGGCTCGCTGGTCGATCAGGAGGCTCTCATCGAGGCACTCGCTTCCGGACAGCTGGGAGGCGCAGCCCTCGATGTCTTCGAGCAGGAGCCCGGCGTGCCACCCGCCCTGCTGACGTTGAGCAATGTCGTCGTCAGCCCACATATGGGCAGCCGCACCGAGGAAGCGCGCGAGGCCATGGGCCGGCTCGTCATCGACAACCTCGTTGCACATTTCGAAGGGCGGCCGCTCCCCTCGCGGGTGGCGTGATGCCGCCGCGGCTTGGTGCGATCGCCGATGATCTGACCGGCGCCACCGATCTGGCGCTGACGCTGGCGCGCGGCGGCATGGCGGTGCGCCAGACGGTCGGCATTCCCGCCGATCCGAGCGCCATCAGCGGCGCCGACGCCGTCGTGATCTCCCTCAAATCCCGGACTATCCCCGCCGCCGAGGCGGTCACGCAGTCGCTCGACGCCGCGAAAGTCCTGCTCGCGGCAGGCGCCGAGCAGCTGTTCTTCAAATACTGCTCGACCTTCGACTCAACCGACAAAGGCAATATCGGCCCGGTGATCGACGCCCTGCTCGAACTGCTGGGCGAAGATCGAACCCTCGCCTGCCCGGCATTTCCGACCAATAAGCGCACTGTCTACAAGGGCCACCTTTTCGTCGGCGACCAGTTGCTCTCGGATTCGCCCATGAAGGACCATCCGCTGACGCCGATGCGCGACGCCAACCTGATGCGCGTTCTTGGCCGGCAGACCGCCCGCCCCGTGCATCTGGTCGACATCAATGCCGTCAGAAGCGCGCATCTCGACCATACGCTGTCGAACAAGCCAGGCATCGCCATCGTCGATGCGCTGTACGACGCCGATCTTCTCGCTATCGGCCGCGCCGTTGCAAGGATGCGGCTGGTCACCGGCGGGTCCGGTGTCGCCATGGGGCTGCCGGCAAACTGGGGCATATCGCAACGGACGAACGCCACACGGCATCAAAGCCCACCAGGAAGGGCTTTGGTTTTGGCGGGCTCCTGCTCGGGGGCAACTCGCCAGCAGATTTCCGTAGCGATGGCGGCCGGCTTCGATGGTCTGCAGTTGGACCCGATCGAGATCGCCGCAGGGCGTCAGACTATTTCTGACGCGCTCGACTTCGCTGCCCAAGCCACGGCAACGCCTGTCATCTATGCAAGCGCGACTCCTGAAGCCGTTGCGAAAAGCCAGGCCGCTCTTGGCCGCGACCGAGCCGGAACAGTCGTCGAGGCATTTCTTTCCGAGCTGGCTCCCCTGCTCGTGAGCCGCGGCTTCCACCAGTTGATTATCGCCGGCGGCGAGACTTCCGGTGCCGTAGTTGCAGGGCTGGGACTGAAGAGCCTCGACATCGGCCCCGAAATCGATCCGGGCGTGCCGTGGATGTATTCGAAAGCCGGTGAGACGCCGATCGCCATCGCGCTCAAGTCCGGCAATTTCGGCGCGGACAATATGTTCATCAAGGCCTGGGACCTGTTGTGATGACGACAATATTGAGCGAAGCGACGAGGGTTCGCGACGAGATCGTTCGCGTCGGCCGATCCATTTTCGATCGAGGCCTCACGGCAGGCTCAACTGGCAACATCAGCGTCAAGCTGACCGACGGCAGCATGCTGATGACGCCGACCAATGCCAGCCTGGGCAGCCTCGATCCTGCAACGCTCTCGCATCTGGATGCCCAGGGCACGCTCATCGCTGGCGACAAGCCGACCAAGGAAGCGTTCCTCCATACCTGCATGTATTGCGCCCGTCGGGGCGACAACGCCGTCGTGCATCTTCATTCGACCCACGCCGTCGCCGTTTCGATCCTCGAAGGCCTCGATCCGGGCGATCTGCTGCCGCCGCTGACGGCCTATTACGTCATGCGCGTGGGGCGGCTGCCCCTCATCCCCTACTTTGCACCCGGCGACAAAGCGCTGGCTGAGGCGGTCGGCGAAAAGGCCAATGATCACCACGCGGTGTTGCTGGCCAATCACGGTCCGGTCGTCTCCGGTACGAGCCTCGCCAACGCGCAATATGCCGTCGAGGAACTCGAGGAGACCGCAAAGCTCTTCCTCCTGCTCGGCAATCGCCCAATTCGTCCGCTGACGCCTGAACAGGTTCAAGCGCTTGAGGTGAAGGCTCTACGATGACCAGCCTGCCGGGAGCGGACGCCAAGGGAAATGTCTATGGTTGGGTGATCGTCGCCATCACCTTTCTATCCACCGGTCTCGTGCTGGGTTCTCGCTTCAGCATGGGCATGTTCCTGCCCTATATGCCCGAGGCTCTCAACGCGTCGGCGGCAGACGTATCGGGCGCGTTCGCCATCTCGATGATCGGAGCGGCGGCATTTCAGCCGTTTGCCGGTGTCCTCTTCGATCGCTGGGGCGGGCGTGCCGTCCTCTCGCTCGGGCTCGCCAGTGCAGCGCTCGCCCTCTGCGGATCGGCCTTCGCCACCGCCCTCTGGCAGGTCATCCTGTTTATGGGCGTGGGTTGCTCCATCGCCTATTCCGCTGTTAGTCCCGTGCTCAGCACCGCCATTGTTATCGACTGGTTCGACAAGGACCGCGGGGCGCCCCTGGGGGTCGCCACCTCTGGAACCAAGGTTGCGATGGTCGTCCTGCCGCCCGTCCTGGCAGCACTGATCGCCGGCGCTGGCTGGCGCATGGCCATGTTCAGCCTCGGCGCGCTTATTCTTTTGCTGATCCCGGTTGTCTGGCTTTTGGTGCGGGAGGCACCGCACAAGACGCGGGCCAGGACCAGCAAGAAGGGCGACGCTACAAAGGCTCTGGATGGGGTTTCACTGCGGCAGGCTCTCCAGATGCCTGCATTCTGGCTGGTTGCCGTCAGCCTCTTCGCCAACGGGCAGGTCATGAATCTCGTTTTCATTCACTTGCCCAACTACATGCTGAGCCAAGGCTATTCGGAAGGCCTCGCTGCGTTTGCGCTGGCCCTGCTCGGCGGCGTGGGCGTGTTCGGCACGGTGGTGACTGGCATCATGTCCGACCGGATCGGGAGCTGGCTCATGCTCCTCATCATGTTCGCTGCCCGGGGCTTTTCCACCCTTCTGGTCATTGTCATGCCGGGCCCCTTCTCCATGCTGGTCTTCGTCATGGTATTCGGCGTGCTTGGCTATGGTGCCATCGGCGTCATCGGCAACCTGGCGCCTCAACTCTTCGGCAAGCGCGCCATCGGCACCATCCTGGGGACTGTCTATGTCTTCAACCAGGTGGGTGGCGCGGCCGGTGTCTATTCGGGCGGCATCGCTTACGATCTCACCGGCGACTACAGCGCGTCCCTCTGGCTCAGCGTCGCCACTACCCTTGTCTCCACAATTGCCATAGCCTTCCTTCCCGTCCGGCGCGGCAGAACCGCCGAGGCGCTTGGTTAACGGCGCCGCCTGCACCCATTCGTCGTGGCGAAGGCCGAGAACGGCGCCATCTCGCCGCCCGAATTGCGCGCATACCAGCGATGGATATCGGTGGCCTGCATGCGATAGGATGCCGACATTACCACCTGTGCCGAGAGGCGACCAATCGGCCGCAGCGAAGCCTTCGGGTGAGATGCCGCTCAGCCATCCAGCCAGGCAGCGAGGCCGTCCAGTGTCTGCAGCCCGTATTCCACCGCACCGAAGCCGATGACCACCTGACGCCGCTCGCGGCTGGGGTGAAGCTGGCGCATGGTCAGCACCGTCTTGCCGTCGGACTGCTCATCGAAGGTTATCGTCATGCGGAAACGATCCGGGTCATCTGGATCGGGCGTACCGTAGTCCACCACGATCCGCTCGTTCGGCACGATCTCCACAAAGTGCATGAGATTGGGGAAGCGCTGTTCTTGGCCCTCGAACGTGCCCACCATGTCGAACCGCCAGACCCCGCCTTCGCGGATATCGGCCTCGTGGGTCTCGATGCTGAGCCCCACCGGACCATACCATTGGGCCAGTGCCTCGGGGTCCATCCAGGCGGCAAAGACCTTGTCACGCTGGTGTTTCAGCAGCTTCACCAACACGATTTCGCGGTCGAGCGACCAAGTCTCAAGCAGATTTGCCATGTCCTTCATCATCCTTTTCCGTCTTGTCCAAGTAGTTTTCCAGCCGATCCAGCCGCTCCGCCCAACGCCGGCGCTCCGCTTCCATCCAGTCCGTCGCTTCGTCGAAGCGCGCCGGCACCAGCCGACACCAGCGGCTGCGCCCGCGTTTCTCGCTGGTCACCAGCCCGCAATCCTCGAGCACCTTGAGATGCTGGACGAAGGAGGGCAGCGCCATGTCGAACGGCTCGGCCAGAACACTGACCGGCGCCTCGCCCTCGGCCAGGCGCGACACCACCGCCCGGCGAGTCGGGTCGCTGAGAGCGTGAAAGGCGAGATCGAGGGACGCTGAATGGTAAGGCATATGCCTTAGTAAGGCAGGTTTAGATGTCGGTCAAGACACTAAGGCAATCACCTTAGTATTAGTTCCTGCAAGCGACGTCGTGCTTCAGTATGAGCGCGCGTGCGCGAGGCATGTGGCGACGCAGAATAGTCAGTGTCTGACGAAACTGCAGGCACCTGACAAGGCCAGCGTCTGCCCCCTGGTGACACGTCGCCGTCTCACAAGGGCGAGCAAGATCATTCTTGGCTCGGTCATCTTCTCCACCCCGTCCGCTAGGGATTGTCCAGGCTGAACATGTGCCGCTGGTCGTCATAGGCGAACGCCTCGGCATAGCGGCCAAGTTCGATGACGGCACGCATGGTCTGCTCGGCCGCAGCCGGGGACATGTGATCCTCCAACTCGTCGGCGAACCGGCTCCAGGGCGCGCGGTGTTCAGGCCGCTCGTCGAGCACGCGCCGGATATGCGCGGCGAGCGCCACATAGCTTAGAAGATGCCGGGCGAAGAGGCGCTTGCGTTGATCGGTATCGAGATCCGCAAACTGCCGCCCTTCCGGCGTCAGCTTGATGTCGCCGCCCGCGACTTCGGCGAAGCGCAGCATCTGCAGGGTCTCGGCGACGGGGAACAGCTCATCGGCCTGCAATTGCAGGGCTGCCGCGATGACCGGCAGGTCGGCCCGGCCTTCGTAGGGCGGCGCCGCGACGGCTTCGATCAGGCCGGACAGCAGGTTGGTCGAGACCGAGGGCAGGATGACACCGATGCCCGTGCCCACAGGGCGCTCCGCCCGCTTACTGGCAGGCGCCGCCATCTTGGCTGTCATCTCTACGTAGATACGTTCCACCAACTCGCGGAAGTTGGAATCGAGGCGGACGCGTGGATGCGGCAGGTCCACCGTGATCTCGTTGAGAATGCGGCCGGGGTTGCTGCCGAAGATGAGAATGCGGTCGCACATCAGCACCGCTTCCTCGATGTTGTGGGTGACGAGGATCACGCCCTTGATCGGCAACTGCCCCTCCGACCACAGGGCCAGGAAGTCGGTCCGCAGTGTCTCGGCCGTCAGCACGTCGAGCGCCGAGAACGGCTCGTCCATCAGCAGGATATTGGGATGAACGACCAGCGCCCGGGCGAAGCCGACGCGCTGGCGCATGCCTCCCGACAGCTCGCGCGGATAGGCGGACTCGAAGCCATCAAGGCCGATCAGGTCGATGGCCTCGATGGCGCGGCGGCGGATTTCATCGGCGGGGAGCCCGAGCGCCTCCAGACCCAGTTGCACGTTCTCCAGCACCGTGAGCCAGGGGAACAGGGCGAAGCTCTGGAACACCATGGCGATACCCGGCGGTGGCCCGGCGACTTCGTTGCCCAGATAGGTGATGGTGCCGGCAGCCGGTTCGGACAGCCCGGCGATCAGCCGCAGCAGCGTCGATTTGCCCGAGCCCGAGCGCCCGAGCAAGCCGACGATCTCGCCTTCTTTGAGGCTCAGGTCGATGCCGTCGAGCACCAGCAGCTCGCCGCCGTCCGGCTTGAGGAATGATTTGCGGACGCCATGAATGTCCAGCAGCGGAGTCATGTCCGTGTTCATGTCGGCTCCTTTCAGCCCAGACGAAACTTGCGCTCCGCGAGCCCGTAGAGCGGGCGCCAGAACGCGCGGTTGATGACGACGACGAAGGCGCTCATCACGGCGATGCCGAGCACGATGCGGTGGAAGTCGCCGGCCTCTGTCGCCTCGGCGATGTAAGCGCCAAGGCCGTGCGCCTTGAGCGTGGTGTCGCCCCAGGTGGCAATCTCGGCCACGATGCTGGCATTCCACGATCCGCCCGAGGCGGTGATGGCGCCGGTCATGTAAAAGGGGAACACCGCCGGCAGCGCGATCCGCCGCCACCACAGCCAGCCTCGCACCCGCAGATTGGTGCCGATGTCGCGCAGCTCGCTTGGAATGGTCGAGGCGCCTGCGACGACGTTGAACAGGATGTACCACTGCGTGCCGAGGATCATCAGCGGGCTGAGCCAGACGTCCGGGTCGAGCCGCAGCGCCACGATCACCGAGACGGCGAGCGGGAACAGCAGGTTGGCCGGGAAGGCCGCCATGAACTGCGCGATTGGCTGGGCGATGCGCGCGGCTTCCGGGCGCAGACCCAGCCAGACGCCGACGGGCACCCAGACAAGGCTCGCGAGCGCGATCAGCACGAAGACGCGCACCATAGTGGCCAAGCCGAGCAGCAATGCCGTCCCCACCTCGGCCAGCGTCACGCCTTCGAGCACGAAGGCGGCAACCTGATAGAGGATGACGAGGCAGACCACGGCGACTGCGCCATACCAGAACCGGTCGAGCCACACAGTCGACTGCGCCCCGGTTTCGTTTTGCTTGAAGGCTGGCGCTGGCCTGCCCCGCTCTGCAACTGGCCGATAGGTCCATCGCCACGCACGGCCGAGCGGCGCGACCGCACGCGCTATAAGGCGCGAACGGCGCAGCGCGGTCAGCACCCACGAGCGCGGCGGCGGCGCGCCCGCCTCCTGCTCGAAGCGGAAGCGGTCGGACCAGGCCACCAGCGGCCGGAACAGGAACTGATCGAAGATCAGGATCACGACGAGCATCGTCCCGATGGCCCAGAAGATGGCGCCGAGGTCGCGCTGCATGATGGCGAGCGCGATATAGGATCCGATGCCCGGCAGCGTCACCGTGGTATCGCCGACACTGATCGCCTCGGAGGCGACGACGAAGAACCAGCCGCCGGCCATCGACATCATCATGTTCCAGACCAGCGCCGGCATGGCGAAGGGCGCTTCGAGCTTCCAGAACCGCATCCATGGGCTGAGCCGGAACGAGCGGGATGCTTCGGTCAGCTCCTTGGGAACGGTCCGCAGCGACTGATAGAAACTGAAAGCCATGTTCCACGCCTGACTGGTGAAGATGGCGAAGACCGCCGCCAACTCGGCGCCCAGCATCCGCCCGGGCGCGAGCGACATGAAGAACACCACAGTGACGGAGATGAAGCCGAGGATCGGCACCGATTGAAGGATGTCGAGCAGCGGGATCAGCACCTGCTCGGCGCGCCGGCTTTTGGCTGCCCAGGTCGCATAGGTGAAAGTAAAAAGCAGCGACAGCGCCATCGCGCCCAGCATCCTGAGCGAGGTGAGCAAAGCGTATTGCGGCAGCACGGCTGCGTCGAGCGTGATGGTACCGAATCCCGGCGCCGGCAAGGGCTGCAACAGCCCCCGGCTGCCCTGGGCGAAGAGCACCAGTGCACCCAGTACGAGCAGCGCGGCGACGATATCCCAGAGCATCAGTGGAAGGCGGCGCGACACGATGCGCCCGGAGCGGACCGGATTGTTCATGTCCGCCCTCCCGTGGCCCACGCAGCAGCCGAAACCGGCCGCTCAAACCGACAGATCGCGCCAGCGATGTGGCGGATGCTAATTGGCGAAGCAACAACTGTCGGGATCATGCCCGGCCTCCTGACTATTGCAGGAAGCGCCGGGCTGACAGCAATCAGACCCTGGGCGTTTCCCGCGCGCTGTAAGATCGACTGCCGTCGTTCATCTGTTGATCCTCATAGGCGCCCGAACATTCCGCGGGCGCCCTTGATGGCTTTTGCCTAGCACCGCCAAGTCCCGAAGTCACTATGTATTGGCACGGCCCGACCCTCGGCGTTGGCTGCCGAACTAAATTCTTCGACAGCGAGCTACTGGCCGGGATAAGAATCACGCCGAAGGCGGCGATGGGACGATGGCGTCGACAGCGTACCAGCCAGTGCCCAGCACGTCAGACGCGGCAAGCACGCTGGGCATAAGGTCGTCATCGGACGTAACGTCGAGCGCGACCAGTGTGCCAGCAGCCCGCGAGCCAACCGCGCCTGCACACCGGTCACGAATTCGCGCTGCTTGCAGGACGGCTGAAAGCCGTATTGGCAGTACGGACACGTATTGTCGGCGATGACGAACGCGCCGACCAACCTTGATGTGCCTTACGTCGCCGCCGACTTACGGGCTGTCGGAGACCTGCTCCAGCCAATCAACGACCTTGCCGTTTTCGACTTCCTGCAGGGCGATGTGGGTCATGGCCGTCTGCGGCGAGGCGCCGTGCCAATGCTTTTCGCCGGGAGCAAACCAGACCACGTCACCGGGATGGATTTCTTCGACTGGGCCGCCTTCCCGCTGCACGCGGCCGGCGCCCGACGTGACGATCAGCGTCTGCCCCAATGGGTGCGTGTGCCAGGCCGTGCGTGCACCAGGCTCGAAGGTCACATGAGCCCCCTGCACCCGTTCTGGCGCAAAGGGATTGAAGAGCGGATCTATACGCACTGTACCGGTGAACCAGTCGCCCGGTCCCTTAGCTGAGGGCGTTGAGCCTGCGCGGATGATGTTCATTGAGGATCTCCTTATATTGCCTCGACATGCAGAGAGAATTCGCCCCGCTCAATGCAGAGCCTGCCGGCCCTCGTCGAAACGGCCAAGACGGATCAGGCCGGTAGCAAAGGCCGTAAGGCTGCTCATTCCCAAACGGGCCTCAGCCGTCCTCGGTCAGTTTGCGCGGTAGGTATCACCGAGGCAAGGCATACCGCCTTGCAGCGTCGCCTGCGCCTTGGTCCCGCCCGTCGACCATGCGCGCGCCAGAATGGCTGTAGATGGCGACCAGAAGCCGCCGATCGAAACAGTGCGCGGCCGACCATGAATACCAGATGGTTGGGCGCCAGGGTCACCGCCAGGCCCGACACGACCAGCACCGACGTATAGAGCATGGCCGCGTCGCGGCGGCCCCCGTTCGACAAAAGCGCATTACGGAGACCGATATCGCCTGTCCCGCCTGCCCCTCGGTGATGCCCAGTTCCGCTGCGATCAGCGTCCCTGCGCACGCCAGGCAGTCGATCAGATACGGGTCGGCATCATCTTCCACGACGCGAGGTGAACACCAGCCGCTCCGACCTGGAGCTATCTGCCCCGCGCGCCGCCATCCGAGGCAGCGTGATCACTTGCCTCAGGCCTCCTTCCGGGCGATTGGCCAACGCAACCGAGCCGCCGAAGCGTTCGATCAACTGGCGGGAGATGGCGAGGCCGAGGCCCATGCCGGGGACGCCGCTTTCGCCGGTGGCTCGAAAGAAGGGTTCGAAGACCTGTTCGAGCATGTCCTCGGCGAGGCCGGGACCCTCGTCCTCGATGATCACGCGGGCGGTGTCGGCATCGCCTTCAATGGCGACGCTTGCGACGATGCCGTGGGTGGCGGCATTGGTCATCAGGTTGCGCAGGGCGCGGCGCAAGGCGAGAGGACCGGCCAGCACGGTCACGGGCTGGCGCGCGACGAGCTTGAGATTGAGGCCGGTATCGAGCAGTTCATCGAGGGTCTGCACCACGACCTCGTCCAGCCGGATCGGCTCGAAGGTCTTCTCTGCGGCCTCCTCGCGCACCATCATGATGGCGCTGTCGGCGATCTGCTCGAGCTCGTCAAGGTCGCGATTCCAGCCCTCCCGATCCTCGTCGGGGAGGAATTCGGCGCGCAGGCGCATGCGGGTCATGGGGGTTCGCAGATCATGGCCGGCGGCGGCGACCAGGCGCATGCGGCCATCCATGGCCGAACGCAACCGCTCGGACAGACGATTGAGGGTCGTAGAAAAGGCCTGCAATTCCTTGGAGCCCCCCCCTTCCGGCAGTCGCGGCAATATGCCCTCAGGACCGATCTGAGCCACTGCCTCCTCGAGGACGAGAAAAGGCTGTGTCAGCCGAAAGACGGTAGTCAGCGAGACAGTGATCGTTCCGGCGAGTATGGCGATGATCCAGGCAATGAGCGGCCACCAGAATTCGGGCGGAGGCAGGCCTTCGGGCGGAAAGCTCAGCTGCAGCCAGCCCTGTTGGCCGACAGGTACGGCAGCGACGTAGTCGCCCTCGTGCTGCTCGAATACCTGGGCGACGATCGGCATTCCTTGGCGGTCAAGAGTTTGCTGGAGATCGGCGGAAAGCGGCGCATCCAGCGCGCCTTCGGGCCTATGGGTCGTGTAGAAGACGTCGCCGGCCAGATCCTGCGCATTCCAGCGGCCTCGTTCGTCGTAGAATTTGTAGATCGCGGCGATCTGGCCAGCCACCGGATGGATCAAGCGTTCCGGGCTTGGACGCACGATGAAGAAAACCGCGACGGCGGTGATGATGCCCACGACCGCGACGATCGAGGCGACGAGGACGGCGGCGATGCGAAAGCGCAGGGCCCTCACACCAGTTCCTCCTCGACGGCGGCGGTGAACTGGTAGCCGGCATTGCGGATCGTCTTGAGGAGAGTTGCGGGCGTTCCCGCAGCCAGTTTCTTGCGCAGGCGGCTCACCAGGACGTCGATGGAGCGGTCGAAGGGATCGCCTTTACGACCCTGGGTAAGGTCCAGCAACTGCTCGCGTGACAGGATGCGTCCGGGCCGCTGCAGGAAGGCGTGCAGGAGTTCGAACTCGGCACTTGTAAGCTCGATCTCCTCGCCTTGCGGCCCCGAGACACGGCGGCTGGCGGGATCGGCGGCGAGTCCGCCGAACCGGTAGAGCCGGCTGGGACCAGCTTCGATGCCAGTAGACCGCTCGCCGATGCGGCGGAGCACCGCGCGGATGCGCGCCACCAGCTCGCGCGGGCTGAAGGGCTTGCCGATATAGTCGTCGGCGCCCAGTTCCAGCCCGATGATGCGATCCACCTCTTCCTTGAGCGCAGTCACCATGATGATGGGGATTGGCGGCTTGTGGGCACGAAGCGTTACGCAGATGTCGAGGCCCGAACCATCCGGCAACATGACGTCGACGATCGCCAGGTCCACCGGCTCGGTGGCCAGCCGCTCATGGAATTCGCGCTTGTTGGCGGCCACGACGACACGAAAACCCTGCCCCGAGAGATAGCGGCTCAGGAGGTTGCGAATCTCATAGTCGTCATCGACCACCAGCAGTTTGGAGATGTGGGTCATGGTTCCAAAAATGTTGGCTGGTTTCTAGCGAGCCCAGCACGGCGTGACAAAGAGAGATTGGTTACATTTCGTTGCGACGGCGCGACCAGCAATGTCCAGAAAAGAAATTCCGCATCCTTTTCCCTCTCAGCAACACTGGGACAATCGCCTGCAACGAGGCTGCGCGATAGCGGATAGTTCTGAACATAGGTCAGTCGAGTTGACACTGTCGGCGGGCGACCTCTGGCAATCACACGTCGTGCGACCGGCAATATATGACCGGGCACGCTCAATGGTGAAGACGATGGCAACACCGCGTATCCGCATGATCCTGGCCCTTGGTCTGGCCGCAACGCTGCTGACGGGAACGGCTCTGGCACAGCCCGGTCCCGGCGGAATGGGCGGCGCTCCCGGCGGCATGATGATGGGGCCAGTGTCGGTCGGAGTTGTCACCTTGGAAAGGCAGGCCGTTCCATTCCGGGTCGAATTGCCCGGACGTGCCGCGGCTTCGCTTACGGCCGAGGTCAGGCCCCAGGTCGGCGGCATCGTGCGAGAAGTCGCGTTCACGGCCGGCTCGCCGGTTGTGGCCGGCGATATTCTCTATCGCATCGATGATTCCAGCTATGCTGCCCAGCTTGCAGCGGCGCAGGCCGGGCTGCAGCGCGCGAATGCCGCCGTTCCGGCGGCCCAGGCAACGGTGACCCGGCTCGAGGGTCTGGTGAAAGGGGGCGGCGTCAGCCAGAGCGAGGTCGACAGCGCCCGCGCTACCCTACTGCAGGCGCAGGCGGATGTCGCCTCGGCCGAAGCCTCCGTGCGCTCCGCCCAGATCAATGTGGACCTGGCGACCATTGAGGCGCCGATTGCCGGCGTCATCGGCATTTCCAGCGTCGATCCGGGTGCCTTGGTCACGGCCAATCAGGGTGATGCGCTGACCACCATCCGCCAGCTCGATCCCATCATCCTCGAACTGGTCGATACCAGCGCGAACCTGCTGCGCATTCGCCAGCGCGTGGAAACCGGCACGCTCTCGGGCGATCGCAATGCCGCCCCGCAGGTGCGGGTAACGTTGGAGGACGGCTCGCAGCTCGAAAGCGTCGGCCAGCTCCTGCCTGGCGACCCCGTCGTCAGCCAGACGACCGGCACCTTCACCATGCGGGTGCAAATCAACAATCCCAATCGCATCCTGGTGCCGGGCATGTTCGTCCGGGCGACGATCGATGTGGGCAGCGAGAACGCCTATCTCGTGCCACAGCGGGCAGTGAGCCGGAACGATGCTGGCGAGGCCACAGCCTATTTCGTCAATACCGAGGGCAAGGCCGAGCAGCGCGTGCTCACGACGGCTCGGGTGCTCGACAATTCCTGGGTCGTGACGGCCGGCGTCAGCGATGGCGACAAGCTCATCGTCGACGGCCTGCAGAAGATCAGCAATGGCGCCGAAGTTTCTCCGATCGAGGTCACGATCGACGAAAACGGGGTCGTGCCGCAGACCATAGAGGCGCCTTCAGGCGGCCAGCCTCCAGCGGAGGCCAATGGCGCGCCCCCGGCCGCCAGCGCCGGCCAGCCCGCAGGCGCAACGCCGGAGGCAGCAAAGTGAGTGTCACGACCTCCTCCGATAGCGCCGGCCCGAGCAAGCGCGGCTCGGTCGCCAGTTTCTTCATCGACCGGCCGATCTTTGCGATCGTGCTGGCGATCGTCACCATGCTGAGCGGTGTCCTGGGCATCAATTCGCTTTCGATCTCGCAATATCCGGAGATCGCGCCGACCACGATCCGGGTGAATGCCAGCTATCCGGGCGCCAGCGCCGATGCGGTCGAGACCTCGGTTACGACCGTGCTCGAAAACGCCATGACCGGGCTCGATGGCCTGCTCTACATGGAAGGTTCCTCTTCGACCGGCAGCGGCAGCCTGTCGCTGACTTTCTCCAACTCGGTGGACCCCGACCTCGCCCAGGTGCAGGTACAGAACAAGGTTTCGCAGGCCAGCCGGCAATTGCCTTCGGTCGTGCAGACCAACGGGGTGACCGTATCGCGTTCCTCATCCTCGATCCTCATGATCGGCAACATCGTTTCGACCGACAGCAGCCGGACTTCCGACCAGCTGGCCGATATCATGACCAATTCGATCGAGCCCGTCATCGAACGGGTCGACGGAGTCGGCGGCATCCAGTCGTTCGGTTCGGGCTACGCCATGCGCATCTGGCTCGATCCGTTCTCGCTGGAGCGCTTCCAGCTCACGCCTTCCGATATCGTCACCGCCATCCAGGCCCAGAACGCCCAGGTGACCGTGGGCGCGATCGGCTCCTCGCCCACGGTGCAAGGGCAGCAATTGCGGGCGACCGTGACGGCGCAAAGCCGGTTGCGCACCGCCGACGAGTTCAAGGCCGTCATCCTCAAGTTCGACGCGAACGGCTCGACCGTTCGCTTGGGCGATGTGGCGCGCGTTGAGATCGGCCTCGAATCCTACGGCTCGAACTCGACCTATAACGGTCTGCCGGCCGCCGGCTTCGGCGTGCTGCTGTCGAGCGGCGCGAACGCCATCGATACGGCGAATAACGTCCATGCCGCGCTCGATTCCCTCTCCGGCAGCCTGCCGAGCGGAGTGAGTATCGCCTATTCCTACGAGACGACCCCCTTCGTCGAACTCTCCATCGAGAAGGTGGTCGAAACGCTGGTAGAGGCGATCATCCTCGTCTTCGTCGTGCTGCTGCTTTTCCTGCAGAACTGGCGCGCGACCATTATTCCGATGATCGCCGTGCCGGTAGTGCTGCTCGGCACGTTCGGCATCCTGGCGTTGCTGGGCTATTCGATCAACACGCTCACCATGTTCGCCATGGTGCTGGCCATCGGCCTGTTGGTCGACGACGCCATCGTCGTGGTGGAGAACGTCGAGCGCATCATGACGGAGGAGGGTCTGCCGCCGCGCGAGGCCACCCGCAAGTCGATGGGCGAGATCACCGGCGCGCTGATCGGGGTGACGGCGGTGCTGACGGCCGTGTTCATTCCCATGGCCTTCTTCGCCGGTTCGGTTGGCGTGATCTACAGGCAGTTTTCGATCACCATCGTCTCGGCCATGCTGCTTTCCGTGCTGGTCGCACTGGTCCTGACGCCGGCCCTCTGCGCCATGCTGCTCAAGCCGCACAAGGAAGGGCACCGGCCGTTTGCTTTCTTCCGCTGGTTCAACGGCGGCGTCGAAAAGTCGACGCACGGCTATGTCTCCAGCGTCGGCTACCTCATCGCGCGGCCCTTGCAGATGCTCGTCGTCTTCGCCGCCATCGGGGCCGGCGCCTATTGGGTCTATACGCAATTGCCGTCCTCCTTCCTTCCCGAGGAAGACCAGGGCGTGCTGCTGACCCAGATCCAGTTGCCGAACGGCGCCAATGCGGCGCGCACGCAGGCGGTGGTGGACATGGTGGAGGATTATTTCCTCAACCAGGAGGAGGATTCCGTCGAGAGCGTCTTCACCACCGTGGGTTTCGGTTTCGGCGGCTCGGGCGAGAACAACGCCATGGCCTTCGTGCGGCTTAAGGATTTCGGTCTGCGCAAGTCAGCCGAGCAGGCCGCGTCGGCCGTCGCCCAGCGAGCGTCCATGCATTTCGCCCAGATCCGCGACGCGCAGATCTTCGCGCTTTCGCCACCCACGATCATGGGACTCGGCCAGACCAATGGTTTTTCCATGTATCTGATGGATTCCAGCAATCGCGGGCGCACCGCGCTCAACGCGGCCAGCAACACGCTCGCCGCCTCGGCGCAAGGCAATCAATTGGTCGCCAATGTGCGCGGCAATGCCGGTTCGACCGAAAGCCAGTTGCGGATCAATATCGACCAGGAGAAGGCCGGGGCGTTCGGCGTCGATCTTTCGGCGGCCAACACCGTCCTCGGCGTCATCTTCGGCGGCAGCCAGGTCAACGATTTCATCTACAACAACGAGTTGCGCCCGGTTTACGTGCAGGGCGACGCGCCCTACCGCATGCAGGCCACCGATATCGATCGCTGGTATGCGCGCAATTCGGGCGGCGAGATGGTGCCGTTCTCGGCCTTCGCCACGACCGAATGGGTGCAGGCGGCGCCGTCCCTGGCACGGTTCAACGGCTCGGCCGCGATCGCGATCAGCGGCACGACGGCGGCGGGCGCATCCTCGGGCGCGGCCATGGACGAAATGGAAAAGCTCGTCGGCCAGCTCGATGGCGGCTACACCGCCGCCTGGTCCGGCCAATCCTATCAGGAGCGGCTTTCGGGCTCGCAGGCGCTGACGCTCTATGGAATCTCGATCCTGGTCGTGTTCCTCTGCCTTGCCGCCCTCTATGAAAGCTGGTCAATCCCGTTCTCGGTCATCCTTTCGGTGCCGATCGGTGTCGCCGGCGCGCTGCTGGCGGCCCATCTCTTCGGACAGAGCAACGACGTCTATTTCAAGGTCGGCCTGCTCACCACGATTGGCCTGGCCGCCAAGAACGCCATCCTCATCGTTGAGTTTGCCAAGGACCGCCAGGCGGCGGGCGCGCCTCTGCGGGAGGCGGTACTGGAAGCCGCCAGGCTGCGTCTGCGCCCGATCGTCATGACGTCGCTGGCCTTCATCCTGGGCGTGCTGCCGCTCGCCTTGGCCACGGGTGCTGGCTCGGGGGCGCAGAATGCGGTGGGTATCGGCGTCCTGGGCGGCATGCTGGCGGCCACCACCCTCGGCATCTTCTTCGTCCCGGTCTTCTATGCGCTGGTGCGAAGGTTCGGACGCTGACCATGCAAAAGGCCGGCCATGAGGCCGGCCTTTATTTTTCCTGGCCGGTTCGATTCACGCGGGGATGCCCGCTGTCCTCTACCGCAACGATCTTTGAACGCTTCCGAAATGTTGGAAGCTGGTTCAGCGCGAGCGCGGGGGGTCGGCGCCGTCTCGGCATTACGCTATATTTTTCGCCTCTTTGACTGCGCGATACAACTGGCCTTCCCGCAAGAGCCGGTCAAGTTTCTCGACGAATGGAGCAAGTGTAGGCTGCTGGCCCAGTATCTCCTGGGATAACTCCCGAAATTCATCGATGGGACTGCCGCCATGTCGCGAGAGATAAAGTTTTTGAAGAAGCATGCGCATCGTATCGACCGGGGACGCAAAAGCCGGTGTAAACAGGAAATCCTCAGCTCTCAGAACCGGAGAATTTCCCTCGATAAGGAGTACGCTGGTACTGCTTGAGACGACGCGGAGCACGGCCTCTCCAACAAAGACCGGCTCTCCTGGCTTGAGGGTAATCTTGAGGGTCATCAGTGTACCTGCCTTTCAACGCAGGTAATCGAGAAGGTTGAGCGACTGGATCTTGGCCAGGGCCGAATAGGAGGCCTGGAGCTGGGTTTCGTACGAGGTGAGCGTTACGGCAACCGCCGTTGCGTCGACGTCGCGGATGCTTGAAATCTCGGTGGTGATGAAGGCCTGGTAATCCGACTGGTTGGACTGCGCGCGATCCAGCACGGAAGCGCTGATCGACAGGCGGCTCTGGGTAGCTGCGGCGTCATCGAGGGCGGAAACGATGAGGTTGGAGGCCTTTTCGAGATCGGCGCTGTCGACGGGCACGCCGCCATCGGCGATGAGCGAGAAGGCCCGGAACGCCTGCTCGAAGGCGGTGTTGTCGGCGGTTACACCGTATGAGACCGTCTGCTCGGACGATACCTGAACCGACGCGACCGTGCTGTCACCCTGGTAATAGCTGGTCGAGGGCGTGTCGGGATCGGACGTGTAGCCGGCAAGATCGACGGGAGGCGAGGTGGTGCGGCTGCCGGCAAAGATGTAGCGTCCCTCATACTGGGTATTGAGGACCGCAGCGAGCTCCTCCAGAAAAGCCTTGGCAGCTTCGACCAGGCTGGCGCCGCTAGTGGTGGAACCGTCAACGCCGGTCATGGCGGTGAGCTGGGACCGGAAATCCGTCAGCAGGTCGGTGACCGTGGACATGGAGGAATAGAGCACTTCCACGCGCGCCGCCGCTTCGGACGCAGCGCTCGCATAGGCCTGCGACTGCTGGAGGGAGACCTCGAGGCTCACCAGCTTGCGCGAACTGGCGCCGAGGCCGCCATAGTCGGTGGATTTGAGGCCGGAGGCCTGCTGGAGTTGGAGATCGGCCATCCTGGCCTGAGTCCGCATCGCGCTCGAAAGCATCCGGTCGTTATTGGCGAAAGTCGCTACGCGCATGGCCATTCTAAACTACCTCGCCTAAGACCGGGCGGCGCTGAGCAGCGCCTCGAACATATTGTTGAGCACTTCGAGCAGTTGTGCAGCGGTAGCGTAGAGCTGCTCCAGTTCACTGATGCGGGCGGTCTCCTCATCGAGATTGACCCCGGTGCTGGCGCTCATGCTGGAGGACAGCGTCTCGTAGGTCGATTGCCGCACGGAGAGGGTGGACTGGGCCGTAGAGTAGCGCGCCGAAGCGTTGCCGACGATACGCCCGGCATAATCCGCAAACGTCGCCGTCCCTGCCCCGATGCTGCCCGCGGCGCCGAAGCTCTGGCCGGTGCTGAACAGGTCGGCCAGCGATTGGGCCAGATCCGAGGACGTAACCAGCGCCAGGTCGCCAGCGGCGAGCGTCGAAGATGTATCGAGCTTTGCAACCGGCAGCAGCGATGATGCCGTGCTCAGCCCCTTGCGCAGCGCGATGTCGCTGGCGCTGGTGCCGGTAAGGACGTCGTTGAGGCCAAAATAGGATGACAAACCGGCGCCGCCCGAGCCAATGGCGCTGTCGATATCGGCAATGGCCAGCCCCTGTCCGCTCGTGCTGGTGATGGTCAGCTTGCCGGCGCTCGATATCGAGGCGGAGAGCCCCGGGATGGCGTTGAGTGCATCGACCAGATCGCCTGTGGTGGCGAAGGTAGAGAGGTCCAGGTCGGTGTAGGACACCAGTGTACCGTCGCTGTCGACGATGGCGATGCGGGCAGTGCCGCTGGCTGAAAGGACGTCGGTAGCGTTGACGGTAGCCGTACCCGTCAAACTCGAAGGCGGGGGCGATGCAGTGCCGGAATTGGTGAGGTCATTGACCGTGGCTATCAATTGGACGGCCAGAGCATCGAGTTCGGCCTGGGTGGCAGGCAGAATCTCATCTCTCTGCTCGATCAACGCGGCGATCGAGCCGGAGCGCACTTCCCCGGTTATGTCCTTGCCGTCAACGGTGATGGCCGAGAATACCGTACCGGTCGTCGCCAGAGCGGCAGCCGAATAGCTCAGCTCGTGGGCCCGGCTATCGAGCAGGCTCGTGCCACTCGTGGTGGAGATGCGCATCTCTCCGTTGCTGGTGACGTAATAGGAAACGTCCATCAGGCCGGTGATCGTGGCAAGAGCGGCATTGCGCTGGTCCTCAAGATCAGCCGAGGAATCGCCGCGCGCCCTGGCGGCCACGATCTGCTTGTTGAGATCCGCGATCTGATTGAGCGCCGAATTGACCGCATCCACCGAATCCGCGATCTGGTGATCGGCATCCGAGCGCAGACCCTGAACCGTCGATGAGGTTTCGCGCAATTGTGTGGCCACTGCATCGAGCGCGCTCAAGGCTAGGCCTTTGAGCGTGTCGCTTTCCGGTGTGCCTGCAAGAGACGTCAGGGCGGATTGCAGCGAGGTAATCGTTGCCGCCAGCGACGTGCCGGTACCCGAACCGCTGCTGGTGCTGCCGAGCATGGCCTGAAGACTATTGGCAAAGTCGGCCATCGTCGTCGCCGCGCCCAAGGCGCTGGCGGCCGACATCAGGCTTGCCAGCAGGTATTTGTCCACATTGGAGGAGATGCCCGTCACGGCGATCCCCGAGCCGAGCACCCCCGTGGTGGTCGCCACCTGGTTCACGGTCTTGCGCGAATAACCCTGGGTGTCGGCGTTGGCGATATTGGAAGAGGCGATCTGCATCGATAATTGCGATGCGGAAAGTGCGCTGCCGGCAATCGAACGAATGGCGGAAAACGACATGGGAAGTTCCTCCTAGACCCAATAGCCGGCATTGCCCTCGGGCGGGCGCACCTGTCGGTCACGCGTACCGCCGGCATTGTAGGCACCGTTCGATGTGGCATCGTCCCGGACCGCGCGCATCACCGCCTCGATCCGCCGCCGCGTCGCTTCGATGGCGGCGCGCAGGCGGGTGGTGTTCTCCACCATGGCATCCGAAAGCACGGACGAACGGGCCGCCAGTTGCTGGCGAAGGAGTGGCGCCGCATCGGCAATGCTGATCGTCTGGCTTCGGATGGCGGCGACCTGGGCCTCGAGATTGACGGCGAGTTTCCCTTTGTCGGCCACTGCGGAGGAAAGCGAGGCCGGCAGGCCAGTGGCCAATTGGCGGTTCTCTTCATCGATGACGCGGATCAGGGCTTCGACGAGGCCGAGAATCTCCGCCACGTCGGTGTCCGAACCCGATGAGGCTCCCTGCGGGGCACGCTCGATCATTGTCTGGTTCCTTGTCTTGTCTGGCCGACGCCTGGAGCCGCGCCATAAGCCGTTGCGGCGCTTATGGTCCGATCGAGCCGGGCGATCTCGCTGCGGAGCCTCCCGGCCTCGCTCTCGAGCGCGGCGTGGGTAGTGGTCAGGTCGTCGATGAGAGCGAGGAGGCGCGCACGCGAAGCGGGCTCCCCTGCGACCTCGGCCTCCGGGCCAAAGTCGCTGGCGATCACCGCCTCCGCCCGTCTGAGCCGGGCCACGAGTTCATCGAGGGAGCTGGCGGGCGAAAGCGGCAATTGGCTGCTCACCTGACGGCCGAGATAAGCGTGTCGAACATGTTCTTGGCGGTCGTCATCACCTGAGCCGCGCCGGAATAGGCCTGCTGAGCGGCCATCATGCGGGCGAATTCCTGGTTGGTGTCGGTGGTGCTCAGTTCGAGCTGGCTGCCATAGATGCTGCCCGCCCCGTTCGTGCCGGAAATGTTGAGCGTTGCCGTGCCCGAATTGCCGGTGGCCTTGTAGATACCGCCGCTCTGCGCTTCCAGACCGTTGGCGTTGACGAAGGTCGCCACGGGAATCTTGTAGATGGCCCGCTGCATGCCATTGTCGTAATTGGCGTAAACGGTGCCGTCATCGCCGATCGAGACGCCGCTGAGGCTGCCGAAGCCGATGCCGTCCTGCGAGGATTGGACGGTGACCGTTGGGGAATCCGAGCCGGTGGCGTATTGGCTCAGCCCCGAGGTCGTGCCGGCCGAACCGAGATTGAGGCTGACATTGCTGGTCGAAGCACCAGTTGTCCAGGTCACCGCCAGGGTGGGCGGGCTCGGATTGGTGCTCCCGAGCGTGCCATCGCTATTGAAAGTGATGTCGATGGAGCCGCTCGTGACCGATCCGATCGTCTGGGAAGAGTTGGATGAGAGCGTGGGATCACCAAAGCTGGCCTGCCACGTGTTCTCGCCGGTCTTGGTCCAGGTGATCGTGGTCGTGGCCGCGGTCCCCAGGGAATCGTAGATTTCGAGCGAACTGGTGAAGGTCGCACCGACCTCGGCATCGGCCGGCAGATTGGCGATGAGCGAAGCGGTCGTGGTCGCGGAGGCGATGGTGCCGATGGCATCCACGTCTATGGTTTGCAGGTTCGAGGATGTCGTACCCCCGATGACGTTGCCGCTGGCATCGGTCGGCCAGCCCTGAAGGTAATAGCCGCCCATCTGCAGCAGGCCGTTCTCGTCCACCGAGAATTCACCGTTGCGGGTATAGGCGAGATCGCCGCCGTTCGCCGACGAACTGACCACGAAGAAGCCATTGCCGAGAATGGCCATGTTCGTTGAAACGGAGGAGCTCGAAAGCAGCCCCTGCGCGGTCACGTCCGAGACCGAGCTGACCTTGACGCCGCCTGAAGATGCCCCGGAACTGGATGAGCCCGTCAGCAGGGAGGCGAAGCTGGCCGTGGTGGTCTTGTAACCGTTGGTCGAGGAATTCGCGAGATTGTTCGCGACCATGGCAAGCGCGCTGCTCTGGGCATTGAGCGCGCTGACGGCCGCATTGATTGCGCTGGAAAGGCTCATTGCACGCCTCAGACGGTGATGTTGAGGGCCGAGGCGACGCTGTTGAGCGTCGAGGCGATCTGGTTGAGCGTGCTGGTCGTCTCCGCCTGCTGCGTATAGCTGGCATAGGAGACCATCTGATTGAGCAGTTCGTTGGTGTCTGCCGGATCGAGCGGGTTCTGATTCTGCAGCTGCTCGACAAGGAGCTTGAGGAAATCCTCGGTGCTGAAGGAACTCGAGGAGCTCGAGGTGGAGGAGCTTGTCGTCGATGCGACAGCCGAGCTGACGGAAGAAATGCTCATGGCAAGCCTCGCCTGTGTCCAAAAGCGCCCTTCCGGCGGCTTTCGGATGTGTGGATCAAGAAGTAGTCACGCGGGGTGATGTTCTTGAAACGCGGGCGAAACGGATTTCAGGCGCAGAAAATGCGCGAAATATTAAGGTTAACTGCCTGTTAAATAGAGTAAATCAGCTCTTAACGACTATTGCCGAGTTGCGGCAATTCCGGCACTAGGCCGGGCCGCCCGAGAGCCGGGCCGATTCTTGGCGGCCGAAGGAACACCGATTCGGCAAAGGCGCGGCGATCCTGTTCGGAGAGAGAGCCCAGGATATCGGCCACGATGCTCCACTGATCGGCTTCTCCGTTCAGCCGCTGTTCGGGCAGGCGGTCGAGCAACGCCTTGACGGCGGCGGCATCATAGGGCTCGGCCAGCACAAGGTCGCGCAACTGGTCGAAGATATGCTGCCGCTCCTCGAAGCCGCGACGCATGACATTGTCGAGCTGGGCGATGGGCTGGGAAACCCTGGCCAGCCCTTCCGGACTCAACTGCGTCGCGAGTCTTTCGCCCAGAGTTATCGGGCGTGGCTGGGGAAGCTGGAATGGCGGCGGCATGAATTGCGGAAATTCCGAGCGCGATCCGACCCACAATCCGAGCAGAAAGAGATTGAGTCCGAGTGAGGCGAGGAGGACCCAGCCCGTCACGCTCATGACGGTGGGGCGAGTCTGCGAAGCGTTACCAGGCGAGGTCGGCATAGAGCCCCGAAACATAGGTGGGTGCCGGGATGTCCGTATCCTGCGCAGTCACCTGCGCGACGGCAAAGCCACCCACGAAACAGATTGCAAGCACAGTCGCGTAGCGAATTGCGGTCTGTCCGGCAAGCGCTTGCATGTATCCGCTCATGGCTTCCCACCAGGATCTTGTGACCTGGGGATGCCGGCGAACCGGCGCAGCCGCTGCAATGGGCAGGATTTCTTCCTCGCCGAACGCCCGGCTGAAGAGGCGATCGGCCATACCGGAGGGCGCCTTGACTTGGGCGCCAAGGCTGCCGGCAATCATGGCCTCGACCTCCAGCAATTCTCGGGCGTCCAGGCTCGAAGCAAGCAGAAGGCGGGCCTGCTCGGCAAGAGCACTGGGCCATTCCTCGATGTTGGCTCCATACTGATCAAGCGCGTCCTCGAATTCTTCGATCCGCAACTTCAGACCTCCCGCCCTAACCTCGGGCGTTTCGGGCAACAGCCCGGGACTTGTCTTCTGCGAGCGGGGCGACTTCGGCCATTCCGGCCCCTAGTGCCCACGAGTTTCGCAATTCCGTCAACCCGATAGCGATACGGGCATATCGCTCCAAGGCATCGGGTTTTCCGAATGACGTATGCAACGCAACCAGATTTCTTACATACGTTTCCTTGAGTGTCTGGGCAAGCTCGGGCGCCTTGTCGAAGCGCAGATTGCTGCTCAGGCCACGCAGGATCATCGAAGCCTTGGTGATGTGCAGATAGGCCTCCTCGATACGGCGCGCCTCCGTCTGTTCCATCGCCTTGCCGATCTGGCGCAGCGCCTCGTCATAGAGCTTGACCACGATGACGAGCGGATGGCCCTGGCTGGCCGCGACACGATAGGCGCTGAGCGCCTGGCCCAGAGTATGGGTCATGAAGAACTGTTCCAAGTATCGATGAGCTGGGTAAGATAGGTCAGGGACGATTCCGCCGCCGAAATCGCCGCCTGGTACTTGGCGTAGAGCGCCGTGATATTGGTACGATAGGTTTCGGCGCGCGAGCGGATGTCGTCGCTCTTGCTCTGGAGCTTATCGTCGAGCTCATTGAGATTGTCGATGAGCTTGTCGATCGTGCCGCCGCTCTTGCTGGCATTGTTGGCCGCATTATAGAGCTGCTCGGCAAGGCCGGTGCTGAACGAAATGTCGACCGACGCCGAACTCGTTCCGGCATAGACGAAGGTAAATCCCTCATAGGCCGTCCCCGCGGCGCCGATGATGCGGGTACCCGAAATGGTGAAAAGTGTGCTGTCCCCGTTCACGGATACCCCCGAGATGGTGCCATCCGCCGCCATCTCTACGTCCAGGGTGAAGCTGGCCGGAGTATTGGTGCCGCGCGCCAGCAGCATCAGGTTGGAGGATGAGGAGTTCATCTCGAACGAGAGCAGCGACTGCACCTTGTCGAGGTCCGACAGCAGCATATTGTCGAGCACGTCCTCATCGATGACGAGATGGTTCGATGAATCGTAGCTCAGCCCCAGAAGCAACAGGGAATTGCCGTCGACAATAGTGCTCAGCGCATTGGCCAGGGCCGAATTCACCGATCGCAGCGTCGAATCGCCGAGCAGAACATTGCTCGAATCCGTGGCGGAGGTGGATTGCTGGGACGTGGCAAAGTCGCGGTAGGAATTGTAGGCATCGACAAGCGATTGAATGGCCGTCTTCACCGCACTCAGATCGGTACCGATCTCGACGGTAATCGACGTGCCATCGGGCGTCGGCTGATAGAGATGCAGCGTCACGCCGCTGAGCACGTCGCTGACATCATTGCTGGAGCGCGTGATGGAGATGCCATCGATGGAAAAGATGGCCTGCGCCGATTCCTGGAGCACGTTGACGAAGCTGCCATCGTCGCCGGTCAGCCCCAGCCCGGCCAGCACATCATCGCCTGATGCCGACTGCGCCACGATCGTCTGACCGGTAGCGACCGAGGAAAGGACGAGCTGGTATTGCGTTGCTGACACCTTGAGCACACTGGCCTGCACTCCAGTGGCCGACTTCTGATTGTTGATTGCCTCGGCAATCTCGGCCAGAGACATGTCGGTCGTGATGGCGATATCCGTAAGGTGTTCGCTGTCGATACCCAGCGAAATCACGCCGGAATAGTTGAGATCGTCCGATTGCGAGCCGACTTCGCCGCTGGCGACCTTGTGGGCTTTGGCCAATTGGGTGATCTGGAGGTCGTAGCTGCCCGTGGTGGCGCCGCTGGCAATGGTGGCGGCAACCGAGGAGGAGGCGTCTACGCTGCCATTGGCGGTGAGGTAGGCGGCACGCGACTTGAAGACGTCGCTCGATGCCAAGCTGGTGCCCGATGGGGACCGCAAGGCCTGCGCGGCACTGGCCATGCTTTTGAGCAGGCTCTGCATGCCTTGATAGGCCGCGACCTTGGCCTCGTTGGCAGTAATCTTGAGGTCGATGCTGTCGGCCTTGGTCAGCTTGGCCTGCACCGCCTCTTCGATCAGGCCGTTCCAGTCAATGCTGGATGAAGAGCTGGAACTGGATGTGGAGGTGCTGGAAGACAGCAGCGAGGTCGTCGTACTGACACTGGTCATGCCGAACCTTTACGCGGGAGAGGGGCGGGCCGGCCTGAAGTCGGCCCACCGGAACGATAAAGCCGATTACTGCAGGAGCTTGAGCAGGTCCTGCGGCATCTGGCTGGCCTGAGCGGCAGCGGCAACGGCGGCCTGGGTTTTGACCTTGGCCGACGCGAGCTTTGCCGATTCGGCGGCGACATCGGTGTCGGTGATGGCGGAATTGGCCGCCTGAAGGTTTTCGATGTTGGTCGCGATCGAGTCCGAACGGAAGCTGAAGCGCGATTCCAGCGAGCCGATATCGGCGCGAGCCTTGGAGACCGTGTCGATTGCCGTATCCAGAGCGGTCAGCGCTGCCGACGCGTCGGTCTGCGAGGCCGTGGAGAGCGCATTGATGCCAAGCGTCGTGGAGGAAAGGTCCGAGAGCGTCAGGGTGATGGTGTCGCTGGCGTCCGAGCCGACCATCACGGTGATGCCTGCCGCGAAGTCGCTGCTGCCGTCCAGGAGGCTCTCGCCGTTGTAGCGGGTGCTGGTGGCGATGCCGTCGACTTCGTCGATGAGCTGGCTGAATTCGGCGTCGATATAGGCGCGCTCGGTATCGGTCACGGTACCCGAGGAAGCCTGGGATGCCAGCGCCTTCATGCGCTGGAGGATATCGGAAATGTTGGAAGCGCCGCCATCGGCGGTCTGGAGCACCGAAATGCCGTGCGAAGCATTGGTGGCCGCCTGCGTGAGAGCCGTCACGTCCGAGGAAATACGCGTGGAGATAGCAAGCCCGGCCGCATCGTCCTTGGCCTGCGAAATGCGCGAGCCGCTGGCCAGCTTGGACAGGGAGGAAGTCTGTTCAGTCGAGTTGATGTTGAGGTAACGAACGGCCGAGTTGGCGGCGATGTTGGTCGAAATAACGGGCATTGGGTCTCACTCCTTGAGAAATGACCCCTCCGGGCTTCGCCGGATGGGAGATGCGTGGCGTTCGTCGCATCTGACCTTTCAACGGAGCCAGTCGGACGCTCAGGCGGCGACCGGCGGGCAAGGTGAGTGTTATGGTTACTCGTTGGTAAACGAGTCGCGGATTGCCCGTTCGGAATTACGCAATATCTGGCGCAGCTGCTGGCGCCCGCGCTTTAGAAGGGATTCTACGGCCGAGACAGTGGTTTCCATGATCTCGGCGATCTCGGGGTTCGAAAGATCGTCGGTGTAGGAAAGGATGAGGGCGATACGCTGGGTTTCTGGCAGGCGGCTCATGGCGCGCTCGAGCAGATCGTTGACCTCGCCCTTGTGGATGGTTGAGACTGCATCGGGCTGCCCATCGGCTAGCTCGGGAGCGTTCTCCATATCCTCAGTTGCCGGCTTGCGGCGCAGGTCCAGACACCTGTTTGTAACAACGCGGTAGAGCCAGGTGGAATAGCGGGCCTTGCCCTCCTGCCAGGTTCCGCGATGCAACCAGACCTTGAGCATGACGTCCTGCACGACGTCCTCGGCGTCGGCGGCGTTGCCCAGGATGCGTAGCGCGAGCGCGTAGCAGCGGTCGATGTGGCGCTCAACGAGCTCCCGAAAGGCACCCTGGTCATGCAGGGCAATCCTTGCGAGCAGTTTATCGTCTTCATCGCGCGCACGTGTGTTCATTGACTGAACGGGCCTTGCTGGCTGCTGCCTGATAGACGCAAACATGGCATCATCAGGTAGAACGATATCCGCCGCGAGGGCCATGTCATATCTCCAGACTCCGGCATGAGAGAGACTGAGGGGTTCAAACCGGTCTGTGATTGAACGGTTGGCGGTGCGATTTCTGGCGGTCTAATGTTAGAAAAATTTAACAATTTCAAGGAGTTGGCTCGGCATCTTTTGCCTACCACTAGGCAAATTTTGCCGAGCTATTTTGGGCGAGTCGATCTGGAGGCATGAATAGAACAGAACCCGCAAGGCGGAGCACTTGATATCGCTCAGCCCTGCGCCCTTCCGTGCATGGACACTTCTTGTCTATGACCACGCCTATCAGGTGGGCGCGTCGGGGCGCTACCTGGACGAGAACGCAATGCGTCTGAATTTTATGCTTGATGGCTTTGCCAAGATCGACGCCAGCGGACAGATATTCAGCCCCTGTCGTCGTGTTCTGGCGGTCAGTTCCGCCGCGTGAAGCCACTTCCCGTTCGGCGGCACGATACCGGGGGATTCTTCCCCGCACTATCGTCTCACTGCATAGCTACGAGGAACCTAGGATCGGGCGATGGCCGCCGCTTGTCCTGTGCGGCGGAAGTCGGCGCCGGCAACAACGTCTCTTCCCTCGCGCCAGCACATCTGAAACGAGCCCTGGTTCCAGTCCCAGCCGGGCATTGGCGCCAGAGAGATTCCTAGGGCCGTCAGATCCAGCACGGTCCTCGCCTCAAGGCGGCTCTCGATCGAGAGCGTGTAGTCGTCGCCGATGGGTAGCATGCGCGGAGCGTCGGACGCGGCCTGGGGTGTCATCCCGAAATCCAGGATGTTGACCAGCATCTGGGCCACCGTAGCGTAGACGTTTCCCGGTGTGCCCAGTGCCAACCAGGGTGAGCCGTCTTTCATGACGAAGGTATTTCCGAGGATGTTGCGCATACGCGCGCCCGGTATCCGCCAATTGGCGAAATGGGCGCTCATCGAACTCTGCTCGTGAGAACCCATCATGAAGACGCCGTCCACCGCCATGCCGGGAATACCGCCGGACTGGACCGTGTTCATCATCTGGATCCAGTTGCCACCCTCATCGGCAATGGAGATCTCACACGAACCGACCGGGGATTTGCTGCGGGCGCTGTTCCAGCCCGACGCTTCGAAAGCCGCCGCTCCGTGGGTCAGGCGGACATGCTCGGTCAGATCAACCCGCGAGCGCCCTGCCTCGATCAGGCGCGCGAGGGAGCGATGATAATCCGGGTCCGTCATCACATCCGCCGCCGCGCCAAAAAAGAGCGGATCGTGGAGGAACCCGGCGGCCTGGTCGCCGAGCCTGAGGGCATGCGCCATGGAGAAGATATGGTCCGCGCCGAAAGGCTCCATGCCGGCAACGCCGAGCGCATTCATGACGCCCAGAACCAAGGCGCTATAGGCTCCCTGCCGTTCGGGCGGAGCAAGCGCAACAATGTCGTGTTCGCGATGCTTGAACCGCAGTGGCTCCTGCCATCGGGGCGGATTGGCCGTCATGTGGTCTTGGCGTACCGGCCAGCCCAGGCCATTTCCAGCCGCGACAAAAGCCTTCGCCCAGCCGCCGGTGGTGAAATAGGTGGGGCCCTCCTCCGCCAGCAGCCTGAGCGTTCGCGCCAATTCCGGATTGCGCACCACCTGACCGACGGGCGTCAGATAGCCCTCAGGCATGAAGATTCTTCGTCCGGATTCGAAGTAACTGATAAATGGGGCGGCAAAGACATTGACCCCATATTCGAAGGACGAGACGGGATGGCCCGTCTCGGCCCAATGTACGGCTGGAGCACAAAGCTCCGACCAGGGCTTGCTGCCGAACCGTTCGTGCAGGGCGCCGAGACCCGGCATGAAGCCGGGAATCGCAGCTTGGGGTCCCGGCGCGCCCTCTCGCGCCCATCCCCCCACGCCATTGATCGGACGAAACGGCGGCAGGTCGGGGGCAAGCGTACCAAGCGCGTTGAGCTGATACGGTGTTCGGGTGCGGGCATCCCAATAAAGGCAGGAAACCATTCCGGCGTGACTGGTCAGGTGCGGCTCAACGGCCGCTTGCACAAGGGCTCCGGCGATCGCGGCATCCGCCGCGTTTCCACCAGTTGCGAGGATACCCATGACCGTTTCGGTGACGATGGCATTGCCGGTGCTCGCAACCGCCTTGCCTCTGGCGAGCGGCTTGGGGCCTTGATCGATGATGTAGCGGGAGAAGTCGCTCAAGGCATCAATCCTTGGGTTCGAGCGCGTCGCGCAATCCGTCACCGAGGAAATTCACCGAAAGCACGGTCAGGAGGATGCAAAGCCCCGGGGGGATGGCAAGCCAGGGCGCAATCGAGAGCCACGAACTGGCGCTGTTGAGCAGATTGCCCCAGGTCGGTATGGGGGGCTGGATGCCGAACCCGAGGAAGGAAAGCGCGGATTCCAGCATGATGGCGCTGCCCACGGCGAGCGTCGCGGCCACGGTTATCGGACCGATGGCATTGGGCAGGATATGGCGGAACATGAGTCGCATGCCGCCGGCGCCCAGCGCCCGTGCCGCCTCGACGAACTCGCGTTCGCGCAAGGTCAGGAACTGCGACCGCACGAGTCGCGCGGTCCCCATCCAGATGAGAATACCCACGATCGCCACGAGCAGGGGCGGGCTCGGGCGGAACAGTCCGGAAAGGAGGAGGACCAGCGGCAGCGTGGGAATACAGAGGATGACGTCGGTGAACCGCATCAGGAGCGCGTCGGTCCAGCCGCGATAGAAGCCGGCCAAGGCCCCCACCATTGTTCCCAGGACCGTCGAAACGATCGCGCCGGCGAGCCCGACAGCGAGGGAAATTCTTCCGCCATGGATCAACCGCGTCAGGGCATCGCGACCCAGTTCGTCCGTGCCGAGCCAATGGGCCTGGGTCATCGGCCCCGGCGAGCCGATGAGCGTAAAATCCTGTGCATCGAACGCGTAAGGGGAAACGAACGGCCCGATGAGCACGATGAGCCCCATCGTAACCAGAAACACCAGTCCGGCGACCGCCGGCTTGTGCTTGAGGAACCGACGTAACGCCCGCCGACCGTAGCTCTGGGGTGGCGTGACAGTGGCGGGAGTAAGCGAGAGGTCAGCCATAGCGTATCCGCGGATCAAGCGCCGCGTAAGCAATGTCGGCGATAATATTGGCAAGGATGATGCCGACCGAACCCATCATCATCAGGCCCATCAGCATCGGATAGTCACGTCCGTCCATGCTCTCCATGAAGAGGCGCCCGATCCCCGGCCAGGCAAATACGGTTTCGGTAATGACGGCTCCGGAAATGACGGTTCCGAAATCCACCGCGATGACCGTCACGGCCGGTATCATCGCATTGCGCAGGGCGTGGAACAGCAGGACGCCTCGTTCTCCGCGTCCCTTGGCATAGGCTGTGCGGATATAGTCCTGATTGAGGACGTCGACCATGCCGGACCGGATAAAACGGCTCCACGAGGCCACGGTGGCGAGCGACAAGACCGCAGCCGGCATCAGGATGTGCGCGACACGATCCAGAAACGAACCGTCACCGATCGACTGATAGCCAGCCGAAGGCAGCCAGCCGAGCTGGACCGAAAACAGCAGCTGGAGCAGGAGCGCCAGCCAGAACACCGGTACCGAAATCCCGGTAAACGAGGCAAGCGTGAGAGTATTGTCGAGTGTCGTCCCGCGGCGCGAGGCACTAAGGACCCCGAGCGGGATCGCGATGCAAAGCGACAGCAGGAGAGCCAGCCCGCCAAGTTGCAGAGTTGGCCCGAGCCGCAGCGCTATCTCGGCCAGGACCGGCTTGCCGGTACGGATCGAGTAACCCCAGTCGCCCACAACCATGGCCTTGAGCCAGAGAACGTACTGCACGGGCACGGGTTGATCGAGGCCATAGGCCTGAGCGATCTGGTCGAGCGCTTCCTGACTCACGGCCGGATTGTCCGTGTACATGTCAAGAGGGCCACCCGGAGCGAGGTGGATGATCGCGAACAGGATCAACGAAATGCCCAGCAGCAGCGGAACCGCTCCGCCGAGCCGGCGCAGAATATATCCGAAACTCATGTCGCCTCGCGGTCCGGGCCCGAGACTGCTCCCGGCGCAGAGCGCCGGAAGCAGAAGACCGGGGGTGTAAGCACTATTCGAGATACCACGGGCTGGAGTTGATGAAATTCGTCATGTTGGTCGGGTTCGGAACGAAGTTCTTCAGCTTCCTGGTCTTGGCGATCAAAGCCACATTCGTCGTCAAGGAAATCGTGGGAAGGTCCTCGGCGAGAATCTTCTGGAACTCGGCCGCAGCTTCCTTACGCGCGGCGGGATCGAGGGTGTTCTCGAACTTGCCGAAAGCCGCATCCAGGGCAGGGTTGGAATAGGACTGCCCGTTATTGGCGCCACCGGTCCCCCAGAACACCGAATAGACCGGATCGGCGGAGGTGATCCAGCGACCATAGATGAGATCGTAGCCGCCCTTGTAGCGGGCTTCGCGGTAGGCAACGCCAGTCTTGTTGTCAGCGGTGGCCTCGATGCCGATGGCCTTGAGCTGAGCGATGATGACCTGCTGTGCGAGTTCGTCATCGGCACGGCCAGCCTGCACCATGAAGGTATAGGACAGCCGCTCGCCTTCCTTTTCGCGGATGCCGTCGCCACCAGGCTTGTAACCGGCATCATCGAGCAGTTTCTTGGCCGCTTCGACGTCATAGGGCGTTTCGGGCGTATCGGCGGCGTAGAAGTCGAATACCGGCACGACCGGCGACTTGATGGCTTCCGGGAAGCCGCCCTGCGCCTTGATGAGGATGGAACGATCGATCGCGGAGGCGATGGCCTTGCGGACATTGATGTCGGCGAGCGAGGGACGCTTGAAGTTGAAGTCCAGGTGCTGCCAGGACAGCAGCGGCCCCTTGATCATCTCGATGCCGTCGATCCCTTCGACCTGAGCGGCCTGGTTGTAGGGGGTCTGCACGACCAGTTGCACTTCACCCGATTTGAGCTGGGTAATCAGGGTATTGGTGTCGGGAATCATCTTGAAGATGATGCCGTCGAGATACGGCAGTTGATCGCCGTTGTCGGCCTTGCGCCAGTAGTCGTCGAAGCGCTCGGTCACCACGTACTGGCCGCGAACGAATTCGGTAACCTTGAAGGGGCCGGTGCCGACCGGGGTCTCGTTGTAGGACGAGGTGTTGAGGTCGGTGCCCTCAAGGAGATGCTTGGGCAGGATGCCGAAGGTAAAGAGGGTTGAGGCGAAGGTCGGCAGGATCGTGTTGTAGTTGACTACAACCGTCAGGTCGTCGGGTGTCTCGATGCTCTCGACTTCGGACGAGCCATCCTTGGACTCTGCGATGAAAGCAGGATCCTTGACCGCTTCCCAGGTGTACTTGACGTCGGCGGACGTGAAGGGGGCCCCATCGTGCCACTTGACGTTCGGGCGCAGCTTATAAGTGATCTTCATGGTCTTCCCGTCCTCGGAAACGACGATACCGCCGTTCTCGATGGTGGGGACTTCGGTGGCCAGGACCGGCACGTATTTGGCGTGCTCATCGGGTGCCAGCAGCCCTTCGACCACGGCGGCCTGGGCGTCGCCTAGGAAGCCCGTGGAATAGACGTTCATCGTGTCGATTTCATAAGTGAGACCGACAGTCAGCTTTCCGCCCTTCTGCTGGGCGAAGGCGGGGAAGGCCCCCATCACCGCAAAAGCAGCCGAACCGGCGAACATTCCCTGCAGCACGCTGCGACGAGTTGGTTTGAAAGTCATGTGTTCCTACCTTTTGCCCTTTGTTGTTTCCCTCAGCCGGGTTGGCCCCGGTCTGTAGTTCAGTAGCCCGCGGTCCGATCCACCAGATGAGGAATGGCCTCACCGCGCTCGAACCGACGGATGTTCCCGGCCATCTCTTTGACCGCCATATGGGCGTGCGTCGGGGCCGCCACGTGCGGAGACACGCGGATTTTCGGATGGCGCCAGAACGGGTCCTCGGCAGGCAGCGGCTCGGCGCGGAAGACGTCGAGCGCCGCGCCGCTAAGCTGACCGGCATCCAGGGCGGCGAGCAGATCTGCATCCACGACGTGCGCCCCACGCGCCCCGTTGATGAAGAATGCACCCTGGTTGAGTGCCGCGAAGACCGCGGCATCGATGATATTGGCGGTCTCGGCGGTCAACGGCAGCAGGTTGACGAGGATGTCGCTGCCGGAGACGGCATCGAGAAGCTGGTCCTTGCCGGCGAAGGTCGCTGCGCCCGGAATGTCGTGGCGGGTGCGTGACCAGACCCGGGTATCAAAGCCGAAGCGGACGAAATGCCCGGCAACCGGACGCCCGAGCGCGCCCGCGCCCAGGACCACCACCCGCCGCTCGTTCGCGAGCTTCTCGGAGCTCGGCAACCATTCGGCACGCTTCTGGACCTCGGCATAGTCGAAGAGATTGCGATGCCAGGCCAGGGCCTGTGCCAGCACCCATTCTGCCATGCCTAGGGCCAGGCCCTCGTCGACGAGCCGCACGATCGGTAGCCCTTCGGGAACCTCGCCGCTGGCCAGCAGGTGCTCGACGCCGGCATTGAGGCTCAGGACAAGTTCGATGCCGGGAACGGCGGCGATCACTCCCGGCGCCGGCCTTCCGACCACGATGTACTGCACCGCCGGATCGTCCGGCCCGGGTTGGGCGGTGAGGACTTCGTAGCCAGGCAGTTCCCGGCGGAAAAGCTCCGCCAGGTGCTCAGGGTTACCGCGCGAGGAGATGAATATTCGTTTCATGGCTGTCAGGATGAAGGGGTATGATCGGATCATGCAACGCCCGAAAATCTTCGTTTTCCATGCATCGCAACTCATGGAAACCGGGGCATCTGTATGACATGAGGGTCATGCAGCGCCGCGCGCCTGGCCCAGGTCGAGCTCGTCGGCGCGGATGCAGGCGACCTGGTGCTGGTCGCCGACCCCTTGCAACGGCGGGACGACATCGGCACAGGCCGGGAGGGCGAAGGGACAGCGGGTCCGGAACACGCAGCCGCTCGGCGGCGAAATCGGACTGGGCAGGTCGCCCTTGAGCGTGATGCGCTCGCGCCGCACGGTTGGATCGGGCACCGGCGCGGCGTCGAGGAGCGCGCGCGTATAGGGGTGCCGGGGCGAAGCATAGAGATCGGCGGCGGTGGCGACTTCCATGATCTTGCCGAGGTAAAGCACGATGACGCGGTCGCACAGGAACTCGATCACGGAGAGGTCGTGCCCGATGAAGAGCAGCGACAGTCCGAGCTGCCGGCGCAGGTCCTGCAGGAGATTGATGATCTGGGCCTGGATGGAGACGTCGAGCGCCGAGACCGGCTCGTCCGCCACGATGAAATCGGGGCTCACGGCGAGCGCACGGGCGATGCCGATGCGCTGGCGTTGCCCACCGGAAAACTCATGCGGGAAACGGGACGCCGCCTGCGCGGGCAGCCCCACCTGCTCGAGAAGGGCAGCCACCCGCGCGCCACGGTCCTGGCGTGTCCCGATCCCGTGAAGCATGAGGGCTTCGCCGATGATCTGGCCGACGTTCATCCTCGGGTTGAGGCTGGCATAGGGATCCTGGAAGATGATCTGCATGCGCGAGCGCAGGGCCTTCATCTCGCGCGGCGGGAGCCCGGTGATCTCGCGGCCGTCCATGGAGATAGTTCCGGTGGTCGGCTCGATCAGGCGCAATACGGAGCGGCCCAGCGTGGTCTTGCCCGACCCCGACTCCCCCACGAGGCCGACGACCTCACCCCGCCCGACGGTGAACGACACGCCATCGACGGCCTTGACGTCGACGCCGCGGCTGAAAAGGGTCTTGCCCAGCGGAAAATGAACCTTGAGGTCGTTCACGACCAGAAGCGGCTCAGCCATGCAGTTCGCTCCATCGGAAGCAGCGGGATTGGTGACCTGGGCCCACATCGAAGAGGGGAGGCACCTCGCCCCGGCAATTGGCGACGGCCAGCGCACAGCGCGGATTGAAATCGCAGCCGGCCGGAGGATTGCGCGGGTCGACGACGCTACCGGGGATTGCCTTGAGCCTTGGCGTTTCTCCGCGCGCGCGGGCGGCATGATCGGCCGTGGGCAGGCTTTCGAGGAGGCCGCGCGTATAGGGATGCCGGGGCCCTGCGAAGAGCTGGTTGACCGGAGCCGTCTCGACGATCCGGCCCCCATACATCACCGCAACCCTGTCCGCGATCTCGGCCACGACGCCCAGATTGTGGGTGATGAACAGGATGCCCATGCCCAGTTCGCGCTGCAGGCGGCGCATGAGCTCAAGAATCTGGAGCTGCACCGTCACATCGAGCGCAGTGGTGGGTTCGTCGGCGATCAGCAGCGCCGGATTGCAGGCCAACGCCATGGCGATCATGACGCGCTGGCGCATGCCGCCAGACATCTGGTGGGGATAGACCTCGGCGCGGCGGGCCGGCTCGGGGATTTCGACCAGGGCCAGCATCTCGATGGCGCGGGCCTTCGCCTGGGTCCGCGAGAGCCCCTGATGCAGGCGAGCCGCCTCGGCGATCTGCGCGCCGACCTTCTGGGTCGGATTGAGCGAGGTCATCGGCTCCTGGAAGATCATCGATATCTGGTTGCCGCGAATGGCGCGCATGGCGTCCTCGGACTGCGTGACGAGATCGATGATCGAGCCGCTGCGGTCACGAAAGAGGACCTGCCCGCCGGCAATCGCGCCGACGCCCTTCGGGATGAGGCGCATCACCGAAAGGCTGGTCACGGACTTGCCCGACCCGCTTTCACCAACCAGGGCCACCGTCTCGCCCTGCCCTATGGCAAGGTCGACGCCTTTGACGGCCCGGACCAGACCAGTCTCCGTGCGGAACTCGGTGACGAGCCCCTTGATGTCCAGCAGCGGTGCCCTGGCTTGCTCGTTCATGGGTTCAATTGCCCCGCCCGGTCCATTTCCTCGGCGATCCACGCCAACGGCATGTGGCCGTAACTGAGGAGCGTATCATGGAAGGACGGTGTGTCGGACTTCCAGCGGCCGCGTAGCGTCTTGATGCCTTCGACACCGAGCCAATACATCAGCCGTGATCCCGGCAGCATGGAATTGCGCACCACCTCTCCCTCGACGCGGGAGGGCGCGAAGCCGGCCTCGTCGCGATAGAAGGCGACGGCCTGCTCCTGCGTCCAGCGCCCCAGATGGAGGTTGATGTCGACCAATACGCTCGCCGCGTTGCGCCGCTCATATTGCTTGAGGAGAATTTCCTCCTCGGGCGAGTAAAAGCCCGGGGCTTCCATCAGGAGGTCCTCGACATAGCAGGCCCATCCTTCGATGAGCGTGCCGGCACCGAGGAAGGCGAGGCCCAGGGCACAGTCCGTGCCGGCAATACGGGCCAGCCGCGACTGCGCCGCACGGGCGCGCGCGTTCTGGGTATGATGCCCTACGCCACCATGATGGACGGAGTGAATGGTCTTGACGGTCGCCGTGTTGTTGGCCGCGAGGAACGCCGCCTCATCGTCGCCCGGCGGGGTGATCCAGTAGACGCTCCCCTGCCCGGCATCGAGGCCTGGCGGGGACCGGTAGAAGAGGAAATAGAGCGACTGGCTGATCCGCCGGAAGCACGGGCTCATCCAGCGATAGTCGAGCCCGTATTCCACGGCCGGCGTCACCAGTCCGGCAGCGGCCGCGCGGGCATCCATATCGATGGCCCGGTAGGAAGCGAAGGCCTCGTCTACGCTCGCCGGACCGATCTTGCTCAGCCCCGCGACGATGTCCTGCCAGGAGCGGTCCTTGTCGATGGCACTCGCCATGCTGACAAGTTCCTCGCCCATGCGGTCGAACGCCGCCCGGGCCTGCTCGGCCGCTTCGGCGGGCGAGAGGCCAAGGCCATGCTGGCGCTTCATGGTCAGCGCGAGAAACTCTTCCCCGCAGGCCGGATCGGCATCGGGAAGGTCCGCGATAGCGGTGGCAAAGCTCTCGAAAGCGGCAGCGGCGGCGTTGCGGGCATTGTCCCAGTCCGGCGAGTAGTCGTCGTGCAGTGCGATGTCCTCACGCAGGAACACGGCCATCGCCAGGGCTTCGCGGCGGGCGCGCTGCACCCAGCCGGCAGGCGTCGGGGAGTCGCCGATCGCCGCCGCGCCCTCGGCAAGAAACGCTGGAATCGCGGCAAGACGGGCGCGCAACGCATCGGGCCGGACCGGGGCCGTCTGCGGCAGGAGCAGCGAAATTACCGCAAACGCGGCCTCGCCCGAGAGCCATGCGGGATTGGCCAGTCGTGGCCGCGCCGCAATCGCGGCTGCCTGCACGTCGAGTTCGGCGAGCATCATGCGGCGGTCGAGCCGATCGCCCACCGAAGCCGGTTCGGGAGTCGCGGCAATCCGGGCGTGAAGCGCACGGTTCCCCGCCAGTTCCTCCGCAAGCACGCCGGGGCCGACCGGAGGCAGGCGATAATCATGGTCGTGATTGCCCATGAACGTCGCATCCACGGGCCGGTAGCGCCAATGGTGCTCCAGAAAGGCGTCTACGAGCGCCGGATCGTAGCCGCTCATGCGCCCACGCCCGGCAGATCGACCCAACGGCGCTCGAAATGTGCCTTGATGATCGCGTCGACGATTTCCTGGCTCTTGGCGCCGTCGAAGAACGTGCATTCCTGCGGGCGATCTTCGAGAATTTCATCGACGAAATGACGGACGAGATTGCGATAATAGAGTTCGGGCCAGGGCGTGTTGAGAGTCGTGCCGGGCGGCAAGGCGTCGGCGCCGACGTCATAGGGGATGAACTCCACCGCTTCGGCCTTGGCGATCTTGAGGGTTTCGGCGGTGCCGAATTCCGAGATCAGGCGGGCAATAGCCGCGCCCTTCGAGCCATAGACGCGGATTTCGACGCCGGGATAATTGCCGACGGCGACATAAGAGGTCTGCAACAGGCCCTGCGCGCCATTGGCATATTCGACCAGCGCCACGGCGCCGTCCTCGACCTTGATCTTCTGAAGACCGACTTCACCGCGCACGATGCGCTCGGGAATGAAGTTCTTCATGGTGGAAGCGACCGAGCCGAACTCGCCGCCGAGCCATCGCATCAGATCGATGAGGTGCGAGCCATAGCCGACGATCGAGGCCGGGATGAGCGAATTGCGGTCGACGCCCGGAGTGATCTGGCGCAGCGGCTCCTGCGGATCGAGCCATTGCGAATTCTGCTCGAAGCCGTGGATGTGGAAGATTTCGCCGAGCGTGCCGTCATCGATCCATTTCTTGATCTGCCTGATGGCCGGCGAATAGCGGAAGGTGAAGCCGAGCTTGGTGCGGACGCCCTTGGCGTCGGCCCTGGCCGCGGCGTCGAACGCCGGGGCTGCCTCAGTGTGCAGCGGCTTTTCCGAAAGCACGTGCTTGCCCGCGGCGATCGCCGCCAGGCTCAGCGGCAGGTGTGTGTGGGTCGGCGTGCAGACATCCACCATCTGCACGTCGGGATCGGCAATGAGCTTTTCCGGGTCGGTGAAGACCTTTTTGGCCCCATATTTTTCGCCCATGGCCCTGGCGCGATCGCCATCGAGATCGCAGACTGCGATCAGGTCGACGCGCTCATGGGCCTTGTAGCCGGGAAGATGCGCCTTGTCGGCCCAGGTGTGTGCACCGATAAGGCCGACGCCGAGTTTGCTGGTGGTTGAAGCGCTCATGGCAGGGTCTTTCCGATCTCGGCCGCATAGGCCTCGAGTTCATCATAATTGTGGAAGCCGAGCTGGCGCTTGCCGTCCTCGATCTCATAGATCATGCCGACCATCTTCTCGTTGAGACGCGTATCGGCACCGGCCTTCTTGCCGAACTCGATGAGTTTTCCGGCAAAGGCGCGGGTTTCGGACGGGCGCTTGCGATAAACGATATCCCACCAGATGCCCGAGCCCTTCTTTTTGAAGTTGTGAGCGGGCTTGTTGTCCTGGTCTTTCTTCAAGAGCCAGATGGCGTGGTCGATATTGGCGAGGAGCTTCTTGGTGTCCTCGGCCGTCTTGACCCGGTAGTTGGCGGGATCGAAGAAATCGAAGGCCTGGATATCGATGTTGTTGGCGTCGGCGATCTCGAGCGCTTCCTTGACGATGGCGCCGGCAAGGCGGGCATAGCGCTCCACCCCAAGCGTGTCGCGAATCTTGGCATCGGCGAGGGCCGAGAACACCACTTGCGCCGAATAGACCTCCTTGGCCCAGATCTGGCCCCAGATCCGGTCCGAATACTGGACTTCGGTGAGCGCAGAGAGTGCGTCGCCGATTTCCTTGAGGCGCGGGGTCATCTCACCGCTCATCTCGCCGAGCTGGATCGGGCCCTCGTGGACGAATTCGATATAGCCCGGGTCGACCAGCGCGCCGCCATAATTGGGGATCGAGCCGATGATGATGTCCTTTCCCGGAAGGCCATGTTCATCGAGCAGCGCGATCATATCGGGCTCGTTGAAGCCGTTCTGGTAGGAGACGACCGCGCTGTCCGCGGTGAGCAGCGGCAGTATCTGCCTGAGGGCTTCGAGCGTGTGCTGGGACTTGGTGGCGATCAGCACGACGCCGAGATCGCCCGAAAGCTGATCGGGAGTCGCCGCCCTTACAGGAACGGTCATCTCGCCCCGCACGCCATCGATGAACATGCCCTTTTCGTTCAGCGCTGCGACGTGCTCGGCCCAGCGGTCGACGAGCAGGACGTCGTGGCCGGCCTTGGTCATATACACTCCGGCAAGACCGCCAATGGCACCGGCACCTATGATCGTGAACTTCATGACAGCTCCTTAGGCGGCAATCTGGGGAAACATCGACAGGCTCGCCGGGGAATTAGCGTAGCTATAGAGGGCCTTGATGAAGCCCCCACGCTGATCTGGGGTGACGCGCTCGCGGACCTTGCGCACGCATTCGTTCCCCGCCCAATAGGAGGAAATGAAGGCCCCGCGGAACGGATGCGCCGCCATGCGCAGGCGTCCCTGCACCCAGGCTTCCTGTCCCATTGCCGTATTGCGAAGGTAGTTGGCGACATCCTCGCGGCCAACGCCCTCGACCATCAGCATCCAGGCGGCGCTCGTCTGCGCGGCGCTGCGGACGCGGCGCAGCTCGATGTGAATCTCGTCGTCAGCGTCCTCCACGAAATCGATGAGGTGGACGCCCTGGTCGCCGATCCCTTCCTGCACGCAGCCCGTAATCGCGTCGGTGGTGATGAGGAGAGCATCGGCGGGAGCCTCGCCCGCCTCGACTGCTGCTTTCGTCGACAGCAATTGGGTGGAATGGCCAGGGAATACTTCGTGGCACACCAGATGCTTGAGCGCGGCGCGGGTGAAGCTCAGGTCGAAATTGAGATCCATCTTGCCGTCGTTGAAAGAGCAGCGCGCCGTGTAGAACATGCCCCGGACCGGGTTGAGCACCATGTCGTAATCCCCGGTCTGGAAGATCATGGCGTCGGTCCTGGCCTTGGCCGCGCTCATCAGTTCGCGGAAGACGGTCTCCACCTTTTCGGTGGGAACGGCGCGGGCTTCCTCCCAGGCGGTTACGCGCTCGCCCAGGGTGCCGTTGACGAAGCCCGACTGGCGGAGCAGCACGTCCAGCTTGGAGCGCGCATCCTCGATCACCGCGGGGTCTTCCCTGCCGGCGGGCGCGCCGACCAGATCGATGACCTTTTCCTCGAAGGAGGGACTTGCCCCGGCAAGCATCTTGGCGGCGACGCGCAGGGATTTGAGCATGCCGGAGAGGAAAACCTTGCGCGGCCCCTCGGGCAACGCACCGATCTTTTCGCCCACGGCGGCAAGGTCGGCCTTGACCGTCTCGATGTCGTCATAGTGCCGGCGCTCCAGGGAAGAATCCCCCAGATAGATGGGAACCAGGCCCTCTCCCCCCATGAGGCTGCGGCCGGCGGGCTGGCGGCGCTCGAATGCATCCATGCCCATGGTGATGGCGGTCAGCTCCCGACCGATTTCATGCGAATTCATGAGGTTTCCCCCCGGATTGATCGACGTGCCCGGATCGCCACAGCGCCCAGGGCAACTTTTTTCAATCGTCACGCTACCCACTTGGCGCGGCCCCACAAGGCGCATAAAGATCGCCCTTGCATGACCTGAAGGAATGAAAACTCGTGCGTGGACGCCTGCTCCCTTCCCTGAACGCATTGCGGACCTTCGAGGCGGTGGCCCGCCACAACTCGTTCACCCGCGCCGCCGAAGAGCTCAACGTGACCCAAAGCGCGGCCAGCCGCCTGGTGCACAGCCTTGAGGAATACCTGCAGGTGCCGCTGTTCACCCGCCGGTCGCGGCGCATCGAGCTGACCGACCAAGGGCGCTATTACAGCGGCCTGGTGAGCAAGTCGCTCGACCTCATCGAAGCGGGCACGGTCGAGCTCATCTCGTCCCAGGAGGGGCGCGGCACGCTTTCCATCGGCATGCTGCCGACCTTCGGCACGCGCTGGCTGGTGCCGCGCCTGCCCTCGTTCCAGGAAGCGCATCCGGAGATCGCCATCAACATCGTATCGAGCGACGGCGAGCTGGATTTCGTCAAGGAGCGGATCGACGTGGCGATCAGGTTCGGCCCAGGGCAATGGCCCGACGCGGTGATCGACCCGCTGATGAGCGAGGAGGTTCAGGTCGTCTGCACGCCCCAGCTCATGGCCGGCCCGCACCCGATCGTGGACGCATCGTCGCTGCGCCACCATCGGCTGATCCGGCATTCGACGCGCCCGCATTCATGGGATCACTGGTTTCAGACGACCGAAAATTCGCTCCATGATATCCACTGGGGCCCCAGCCTCGAGCACTTCTTCATGATCATCGAGGCGGTCAAGGCCGGGCTCGGGGTCGCGCTCCTGCCGACCTTCCTCATCGAGAACGAACTGCGCGACGGCAGCCTCGTCGCCCCCATACACGAGCGCGTTTCGGGACCGGGCGCCTATTACCTCGTCACCCCGGCCTCCAAGGCGCAACTACCCAGAGTGCTGGCGTTCCGCAGGTGGCTCATCTCGCAATTGCAGTAGAGCGGCGCGCCAGATGCCACCTGCCTCGTCGTCCGTCCATTCATTCAGATCATGGAACGGCGATCTTTATGCGCCTTGCCGGAGGCGGACGAGTCGTTAGTTTTCCGAAAAACCGGGCTGGGGGACAGGAAGGCCTTCCCCCGCGCGGAACCATGAGTGCGAATTGTGGTCCTCCTCCTACCGGGCCGACCGGCCAGGCCCGGGAGGCGGCTCCGCTCCGACTGAAGCGCCCAGGCAATCCGCATTGATCAATCACGCGCAGGAACCACGATGGCATCGATAGAAGAAAAATTCCGGACCCTGGGTATCGACAACGCGCCCGGCCAGGAGGTTCGCCAGAGCGCCGACGATGTCACCCGCCTGCAACGTGGTCCGATGATGCCGGGGACGCTCGTGGATTTCTCGCACGGCGATGTCGACGCCTTCCCTCCGCCCCCGGGCTCCTTCGACGAATTCGCCGAGGCCGTGGCGATCGGCGGGCGGCAGGCCTATACGGAATATCGCGGGGCAGCGGCCATCCGCGCCGAGCTTGCCGCCGATCTTGCCGGTTTCACCGGTGCGCCGATACAGCCGGACCTGGGGATCATCATCACGCCCGGCACGCAGGGCGCGCTGTTCCTGGCGGTGGCGGCAACGGTGGGAGACGGCGACAAGGTCGCGATCGTCCAGCCCGATTATTTCGCCAACCGCAAGCTTGTCGAGTTCTTTGGTGGCAAGATCGTGCCGGTGGCGCTCGACTATCTGGGCTCAGAGCAAGAGGCAGGCCTCGACCTCGCGCAACTCCGCGCGGCTTTCGAGGCGGGCGCGAAGACGTTCCTGTTCTCGAACCCCAACAACCCTACCGGCGCGGTCTATTCTGCCGCCGAAATCGCGGCCATAGCCGACTTGGCCAGGGAATTCGGCGCAACGATCATCGCCGATCAGCTCTATTCGCGCCTGCGCTACGAAAATACCGAATACACCCATATTCGCGCCTCCGGCCTGCCCGATGAGCAGATACTGACGATCATGGGGCCGTCCAAGACCGAATCCCTGAGCGGGTACCGGCTCGGCGTCGGTTTCGGTTCGCCCTCGATCATCGCCCGGATGGAAAAGCTGCAGGCAATCGTCTCGCTGCGTGCGGCAGGCTACAATCAGGCCGTGCTCAAAACCTGGTTCCGCGAGCCCGCCAATTGGATGGACGAGCGCATCGTGCAGCACCAGGCGATCCGGGACGATATCGTGGAAATCTTCCGCGCCGACGGCCTAGCGACGAGAGTTCCACAGGCAGGGAGCTATGTCTTTCCGACCCTGCCCCAGCTTGCCGTTTCCATAGCTGACTTCGTCAAGCTCCTGCGCCTGCAGGCGCAAGTCATCGTGACACCGGGCACCGAGTTCGGCCCGCACCCCAACAGCATCCGCCTTAACTTCTCCCAGGACCGAACCGCCGCTGTCGCCGCTGCCCACCGGATCGTACAGATGGCCAAGACCTACAAGGTATGAGCGATGGCTCCAGCTTCCGGCCCCGTGCCACAAGGCAATTACGTTCCGGCCAAACGTTTTGGCGGCCTGGTCTTCGTCTCAGGCATGACGCCGCGTGAGAACGGGGTGCTCACAGCAATGGGCAAGATCGTCGAGGGAGAGCCGGTGGAACGCTATAGGCCGGCGGTCGAACTCGCGACCCGAAATGCTCTGCTGGCCGCACAGGCGGTCCTTGCCGGCGGCGAGGTGTTGGCCGAAGCGATTTCGCTTACGGTCTACCTCAACGCTGCCCCGGAGTTCACCGCACATTCGCGGGTAGCAGACTTCGCCTCGGCCGTTCTTGCCGACGCCCTTGGATCAATCCCGAGCAGGGCCGCCGTGGGCGTCAACTCCCTGCCTGGTGGGGCAACGGTGGAGATTTCCCTCGTAGCAGGCATTTCCGCCGCCGACTTGCCCCGCTGAAGGTGCTGTGCGTTCGGACCGCCAGCGGTTGTAGCTGCCTCCTGAACTTGACAGTCCTCCAGCCGGCGGAGCTCAGGAGAAACACTCGCTGCTGCCACCCCTACCGATGATGTAGGCGGCCCGCACCATGAGACGAGAATCCTGCGTCTGGACGGCGTCACGTATCCGGCACTGCGCCTACCAATTGCTGGCAAACATCAAGGATTCCGGGCTTCTTTCGGTGATTGGTAGCGGAGGAGGGACGCGCTACCAATTGTACCCAAAAAGGCCACAAATCCTAGAGTTTTCGCTTCTGGGAGCGCAACCCGGATACGTATCCCTGTCACATTAACTCGACATGGGCAATAGTAACCCGCCCGAACTTTGCGCCCAATCTGTTTCGCAACCCGCTCAGGCACGCAGTTTGCATCTTTGACATGTGCGGCTCAGATGTCATCCTAGATGTCGCCAGTCGAATTGAAGCCGGATATAAGCCGAATCTCTTAGGCTATGGCCTTATCATAGTCGGCCTTCGAGATAGTTGGCACACTTGCCGGATCAAGCAACTTCAAGAGATTCTTGTATCCCTCTCTACATGAACTATCCGATTTTATCCGTCGCGCGGCGACAGAAGAACCTTTCTGCAAGTTGAGCACGATTTCTATCTCGGCTGGCGAGAATGAGCGGACCATGTCGCGGTAATAGCCGATGGCTCCATGCGAAATGCCGTACCCATTGCCAATACCGCACGTGACAACGGCCTCAACGAATATCGCCCGAGCACTTGCCGGGACGTTGGCGCGGCTCGTCAAATTCGCCAGCTTCTCAGCGTGTGGCGGCTCGTTGTAGAAATTGTTCATTGCGTTGTGGGCACTTAAAAGTTGCTGTGCTGCACCTACGATAATCCCGTGTCGTTCGGTATCACTAAGATAGTCAAATCGTCCGATCCGAGTGAAAAAGCTTCTGGAAGCAGAGAGCCGATCCTCCTGTGCTTTTCCTCGGTACTTTTCGTGCTGATCGACCAGAACCGACAGAGCTTTCTGGGTCATGCTTGATGATTGCTCCGCACAAATTTCGAGCGCGTTTATTCTTGCTTCCTCCCCGGAGCTAGGATCGCAATAAATGCCATGCAGTGTGCCAAATAGCATTTCTCGCTGAGCATCAAAAGTCCGCGAGATCTGTTCGGACCAATAGGCGAGTTGGTCTCGGTCAAATTTTGCGGATTTCACCGTAGAGAGAAATTCTGCGAGGTTCAGACCTCGCCGGTCGTGTTCTTCACTGAACGCATGGCGGCCGACCCGAGAGAGGAACGCAATGAACTCGTCCTCATTCAGCATGCCCATTGCAGGATGCGCGGCCGACATATTGTTTCTCACCGCACGGCACTGATCCAGAAGGAAGTGCCCTTCTTCCGAAACCAAGTTAAGTTTGAGACAAAGGGACAGCAGCTCCGCGTCCTTCAGGTCGAGCAGCTGCTCTTCGTCAAACGCTTTTCCGATAAACTGATGGACAGTGTTTAGCCCAAAGGAACGGACTTTCTGGCGGAGCTCGATAACCGCAGCATTCCATGCATAGTTGATGGCGCTATCAAAAAGTCCAGAAGCCACGGCCACGCACATTCGCAGCAACACCTCAGAACGGTGCTGCGGAGGAATGTTCCGCAACTGCCTGGGCAGCTGCCCCCATGCATGCTCAATCTGTTCTTCGCTGGGCAAAAAATCCCTGCTAATGCCCAGTGCAGCAGTTAGCGCGTCCAGCATAGGGCCGGTGACGCCGGCCACGCTCGGCAAAGTGGGGGCTGGATGAACGTTGGTGGTTTTTATCGGCAACAACGGCTTTGGCTGATCAGACATAACAATTTCCATAACGTGCAATCGCGGAGAACTTGCACTCAAGTCCGCACTCTGGCCCAAAAGAACTATCTGCCAGCAGTTTAACTGCCGGCCCTGGATAGGTGTGTCGACACCATACAGAAACGTCAATCCTTGTCGGAGCGAGAAAACCCAATCTAGCCGAGTGCAACAGAGTGCATGACTGACTGCCCCGCGGATGCCCCTTGCCAGTCAGGTCCAATGTGTGGACGGACGACAAGCGCTATTGCATTTGCAATTTTTTGGGCTATATTTCCCGCCATACGCAAATTTAATCGCAACGTGCTAAGAGCGTCGATCCATGGAAATGCCGTGCCCGGACTATCCTGCTGAGGTTCGCAAGGACATTCGCAGAGAGCTTTTGATTGATGTGCAGGATTGGTTCGCCACCGCAACCAAGCAAGCTGATTTGGCGATTTCAGGCTCCCACAAATTGGTCGAGCAGGGAATTGCGCTTGGCTCCCGCCGTCGCAACCAGACTGCTGGGCTAGTTCGCTACTTCATTACAGATGAAGCATTCGAACAGTTGATCAATCGCCATGGCGGTGAATTGGTGCCGTCGGTGAAAGTGGAGAGTAAGTCGGGTCCACAAGACCATCCGCTCTACCTGACGACCGCCCGCTTCGGCGGGACGCTCGTTGGGTTTGCCTCGCATTTCAACACCGGGGATCTTCCGGTGAAGAATGCAACTCGAAAGGCGTTGTGCGCTCTCAATCAGGGGCTTATCCCTGATCTGGCTTCTGATCCAGAACTTTACGTGGACCGCGAGCGGTTCGTTCTGATCATGGTGCGCCGCGATCGCCATGACATTGGCAAGATCGCATCGATCACTATTGGCATGGCTGATCGGCAGATTACCCAGTTCATCATGGAGATGAATATCAACGATTTTCTGGCTTCCTATGATAGCAAGCCCGAGACCAAGAGTTCTAAGACCTTCGCGCTCAAAAGCGGAGTTGGTCGCCTCCGTGGGGGCGACACCCCCGACATTTCAGGGGCGGATAGTAAGTAGGAGTGTTATATGCCACAGGGAGTTCGCGGTTTTGTTGGGAGCCGATTGACGGAGGCTCGCTTGGTGCGAGGTATCACGTCAAACCGCGCTCTTGCGGACCTTTTGGGACGAGCTCCGAGCACGGTAGGCCGCTGGGAAGATGGAACATCGGCGCCCGAACCGGCGGCGCTTGGAGAGATATCAGCCGCCTTGCGACTTCCGGAAGCCTTCTTTCTTGAGAAACGCTTCGCGCAAGGCTCGGGTATATTTTTCCGCTCATTCTCTGCTGCATTAAAATCCAGTCGAGCCCTCCAGGCTGGTAGGGTTATGTGGCTCTCCGACGTCGCCACCGTTGCCGAACACTATGCTCATCTGCCGGAAAGTGATCTACCTGATCTCCTTGAAGGTCGTTCGTACCGTGAGATGCGTCACGAGGATATCGAAGCGGCAGCGAAGGCCCTGCGGACCCACTGGGGTTTGGGTTCCCGACCAATTGAGAACATGGTCGACCTGCTTGAGCGGCGCGGGGTGATTGTCGCAAGCGAGCAGATGGACACGGACAAGCTTGATGGCCTCGGAACGTGGATTGGCGGCCGTGCATTCGTACTCCTAGCGAGCGACAAGGCTTCTTATGCACGTCGCCAGTTCGACGCCGCACACGAATTGGCGCATCTTGTGCTCCATAGAGGGGCCGACGAACAAGCCATCGCCACGGACCTGAAGTTGATCGAACAACAGGCGAATAGCTTTGCGTCGGCGTTTTTGCTACCCGCCGATCAGTATCCGCTTGAGGTCCAATCAATCGATTTGTACGAGCTAGAGCGCCTGAAAGTTCGCTGGAAAGTGTCCATAAAAGCTCAGATTTATCGACTGAAAACCTTGGATGTGCTCGGCAATGAGGGCGCTGCCAGCTTATTCAAGAGGTATAGCGCCAAGGGCTATTCAAGAGGCGAGCCATATGACGATGGCGCATGGCCGTTGCAGCAGCCGTCGCTGCTGGCGGATGTTTTTCGAGAGATAGTAAATCAAGGTGTGTTGACGAAGGCAGAGCTTCTCCAAGAATTTTGTCTGTCCTCGCATGACATTGAAGCGCTAAGTGGCTTGCCAGTGGGGTGGCTAACCCAGGAGACCGCTCGGGTTATTGATCTAAAGCCCAGGACTGCCGGGCCGGGCAATCCCAACGAGCATGGCAATGTTGTGCGTCTTGATCGCCGATTGAGTACCAAGCAAGAATAGCGCCCCGACAGCGTTCACTCGTCCCTGACAAGTGCAGCGCGCTCGGGATCGTAGTGGTACTCGGTGATACTGCCATCCTTGATCCGCTCGACGGCTTCGTCAATGACAAACAGTGGAACAAGGAACCATTCACGAGGGATCACCGGGTTTCCGAAACGGTCCTTGATCTCAATGTCCAAGCGCGCCGGCTCGAAGACGCGGTGGATCAGATTTTCGAGCTTGGTGCGATTGATGTTGGCCAGCTTATAGGTCGCGACGATTTCTACATCGGCCAGCAGGAAGGTTGCATCCAGCTTGGCGTTGGCGATACGCCGCGCCACGTCGCCTCCAGTCACGCCGATTTTGTGCAGCACCTCGCCATGCTGGGCGACGAGCGGAAGATCGGATTTACTGCGCAGGACATAGATTGTGCCGCTCGACTGATCGCCGTCTTCGGCCTTACCAGTGAACAACGGCCCGGCAGAAGGCTCGGAAACACGGCGGCTGGCTTCGTCTTTGTAGAGCGCGCGCTGTAGCGACCGCAGTAGCAGGTTGCTCTCTGTGCCATTCGAATAGACGACGCGCAGCCGGGCATCGGTTTCGCCGTTCGGGGCACGGATCGGCTCCCCGACTTCAGCGACGTAGGCGGTTTGCCCGCCCAGGATGAAAAGATCCCCCGCCCGAATATCTGCCTTGAGGAATCCCGCGTCCCTGCGGATGGGTTGCGTGATCCGCGCGCCGCTAGAAATGTCACTGGCCACCTGCTCGAAAATTGGCTTGAACTGCGCGAAGTCTGCTGCCGGGGTGCGATTAGCAATTTCTTCGGCGGCCCGCTTGTCGGCAGCCGTGCGGACATGGCGAAGCTCGGTGATTTCCGGCGCGCCTGCCGCTCCTTCCAGCTCTGCCAAAAGCTCATCGTCGTCCATGGACTCCACCGGCGCGACCGCTTCCGGAGCCGCCGAGTTCAGCAACCCCTGATGATCGAACGGCGCAAGCAAGGTGCGGCATTCTTCGAGCGCACGCAGGCGGTCGAGGCGCACGGCATAAAGGCGCTCGAAAATGTCATTGCCCTCACCGTGCCGGGGCTCGCGCCCGTGCTGGTCGGTAAACCGTTGGATTTCCTCAAAGCCCGCGATGATGCGTTCTTCGCGCGCCGAACGCCCCCCCTTTTTTTCGGCAACGGCAAAGTCGGCGAGCTCGTCGCGCAGTTCATCAAGATCGGGATCACTCATAGCGGCCCTCATCCTTGAAACGGACGAAAGCGGCGGCGCCCTCGGCCAAGCGCTTTTCCCATGGATCGGACGAGCTGATCGAGGGGAGGCGGCCGCGTTCCTTCTTGAAGCGCACCGCCCGCACCGCGAGGTCTTTAGCCTCCTCGGGGGTGAGATTTGTACGCTTCGCGGAGATCGCCGCTGCCACTTGTTTCAGGCTTTCCTCGCTCATGGTCTTGGCCAGGATGGCATAGGCCTCGCCGAACGGATTGATCCGGTCGATCAGGTCGATATCCAGCTCGCGCACGTCCATCGCAAACTTGCGCACTCCGTCGATCAGCGCCGTGTTGCGGCTGGGCTCGCCGTTGTCATCACCCAGGGCAATCTGCTTGGCCTTCTGCGTGAGGTTGAGAGCGGCCACGGCATGCTGGCGCACCGCCTCCTGATCCTCGTCCGTGAGGTCGGGATACTTGTCCTTGATGATCTTGCCCATACGGGCGACGGTCAGCTCTTCGGGCACAAGCTCTTCATCGAACAGGCCGCGCTCGATGGCAGTCTTGTCCTGCACGAAGGCCGCAATCACCTCATTGAGGTCCTCGCGGACAATACGGCCGGCCTCCGTGCTGGTCGGCTCGGCAAGACCCTTGATTTCGATATGGAATTGCCCGGTATCCTCGTTGAAGCCGACATTGGTTTTGTCGGGCGCATAACCGCCCTCGCCATAGTCGAATCCCTCGATGGGGCCACTCTGCGGGTTCTTGGGCGTGAAGTTGAAGCGCGGTGCAAGCACCTGCTCCATCAGCAGGCTGGCAGCTATGGCTTTAAGCGTGTCGTTGATCGCCTCGGTCACGGCCTCGTCGGAAGCATCCGGCTCGGCAATGAGGTTGGAGAAGCGGGCGCGGGTCTTGCGCGGCGCGTCGCGCGTGGCGCGCCCGATGATCTGGACGATTTCCGTAAGGCTGGAGCGGTAGCCCACCGTCAAGGCATGCTCGCACCAAATCCAGTCGAAGCCTTCCTTGGCCATGCCGAGCGCGATGATGATATCGACATGATCGCGGTTGTCCTTCTGGGCCGGGTCTTTCAGCGCCGCCGAAACCCTGTCGCGCTTGTTGGGGTCGTCATCCACCAAATCGGCGATGCGCAGCACGGTGCCGTCCGGGCGCTTCACCAGTTGGAACCCGGTGGCGGGGTCGGTTCCCTGCCAGTCGCCAAGGGCCTCGATGATGTGCTCCACCTCCCTGATCTTGTCCTTCGTGCTCTCACGCGAATTGACCGAAGGGATGTGGATGATGGTCTTTTCGGTTGGCTCCAGGACGTTGAGGATGTCGTCGGCGTAGGAGCCGGAATAGAAGAAATAGCCGATATCGAGCTGCTTCAGGTACTCGTAGCCATTCAGCTGCTCGTAGTAGGTGTAGGTGACTGTGCCATCGCGGAACTTGGCCTCGTCATCCGGCATCAGCACCGGCACGGCATCGCCCCGGAAATAGGAGCCGGTCATGGCAACGATATGGGCGCTGGCGCGCGCGATGAGCTGCCCGAGATGCTGGCCGAGCTTGCTGTCGGCGTCGGCGGAAACATGGTGGAACTCGTCCACCGCAATAAGGCGGTTGTCGAAGGCCTCGACGCCAAACTTCTCTACCGCGAAGCGGAACGTAGCATGGGTGCAAACCAGCACCGCGTCGCCGCTTTCGAGGAACGCCCCGACTGAGTTGACCTTGCCGCCATCCTCGCCGGGCGCGTTGCAGAGGTTCCATTTCGGTACCACCGTCCAGTCGGCCCAGAAGCCGTATTTGGTCAAAGGTTCATTGGCAAAGCTCGCGCCTATGGACTTTTCCGGCACGACGATGATGGCCTGCTTCAAGCCCTGGTTGGCGAGCTTGTCGAGTGCGATAAACATGAGCGCACGGCTCTTGCCGGAAGCGGGCGGGGACTTGATGAGCAGATATTGCTCGCCGCGCTTTTCATAGGCGCGCTCCTGCATGGGGCGCATGCCGAGCGCATTGGCCTTGGCGGACGTGCCGTTCTGCGCGTAGGTAACGGAAACGGAGGGGACATGCTTTCCAGAAGTCATTGGCCCGACTCCTTGGCAAAATGCTCCTCAAAGGCTTTGACGCTGCCATACGTTTCGGCAACGCGGGTCTGCACCTTGCGCATCATATCGGAGCCGCGCTCCGGCCATCCGTGATACTCGAACATACCAACAAAACCGCCAAACCGCCGCTTGGCCACTTCTGCGATGATCTGGGCATCGCCCCCCGGTGTATAGCGTTCGTTCACGCGTTTGCCCCCGCTCGCCGCTTCTTGGCCGCGCCCGGCGAAGCGATCATCTTGGTGTAAAGGTCAAATAGCTTTTCCAGCCGCTCGGTATCGTTGCGGAACCGGCGGCCGATATAGATGCGCTCCAGCACTTCGTCGTTGCGCTCGTGCGCTTCACGCAGATCGAAGGGCATGTTCTCCGGGTCATAGAGGTCGGCAATAGTCGCCGGGAAATGCGCCTCGCGCGTCAGCAGAATGTCCTCGGCGCAACGCGTCAGATCAGCCTTGTTCTTGTCTGTGAGCGTCGGAACGGGGAAGGTATTCCAGCCAAGAGTATTGGAGTACGAAAAGTCCGTACGCATGCGTGCGCAGACTGTGCCAATCCAAACGATATGCATTCTAGAAGCGATTAGCGCAAAATTCAAAAACGGGGCATCATACAGAGCGTAACACTTGTGACCGATCACAGCATTTTTTCCCACCATATTCACCGGTAGATACGGTCGGCTTTCGGAGCTAATTGCCGGCATCACTATTGCGTGGTGCGCGGCTTCAAACCGTTCGCGAAATGCATGTGGTCTTGTCGCCAATGTCTGGGCGGACTTGTCATGAGCGATCTTCCGTCTCGCCTCTGAGACACGGTCTAATCGCTGTTGAATTGGCGGAATTTGTGCTGCCAGAGCAACGTCATCGTCAGATATCCATAGGCACTTTCGTGCAATACCTGACGTGATCTCTCTCGCGCCAAAGAAATCGCGAAATAGGGAGGCAGACGCGGGCCAACCAGCCATAATGTGCTCGGCTTCGGACCGGGCTAGCAGTAGATCAACGCCATAGTAGGTATGGTTCCCAAACTGCATTGCCGCCCGGTCATCTGGCGGCATACCGGCCGGGGTTACTTCGACGTTCGGACCGGCCACCAAGTATCCGTTTATATTTTGGACAGTTCTAACGGCGGTTGAGTCGCCCTCTTCCAGTGAGAAAAGTCTTCGCACTGGTCCAGGATGATTTGAGATACCAACGATGATTACGGTCACTCCGGCATTGTGGCTCGCTAGGTTCGCCCATTGAAATGAGGTGTGAGCAAACGCAATCTCGTGTCCAGTGCGAAAGATGGGCGCCCAAAGAGTATCGACTTGGCGCCCCTGGCAGATGGAGTTCGTTGACACAAAGGCTGAGACGGTAGGCGTGCAGCTACCATAGTCGGCAGCCTTCATGAACCAGCCCGCTACGTAGTCAAGCTGCTTCCAGTTCTTTATGCGCCCTTCGAAAATCGACTTTAGGTCTGACTTTTGCTCATCTGTCTGCCACTGGTTGCCTCGGTAAGGTGGGTTCCCGCAGATGTATGTTTCTCCACCCTCGTTCTCAAAGTCGATCTGAGCCTGGTCGAGTGGCGTAGAAAATAAGTCGTCTGCGCGATGCCTCACGCCGCTTCCCGTCGGAGGACATATGCTTAGCCAGTCAAGACGCAGAGCGTTGCCGTTCGTGATCCAGTTCTGGGCATCTAGCGGCAGAAACTCGGCCAAGGCCTCCTTCTGGCCGCGATAGAGCACATCGCACTGAAACTCGGCGATGATGAGCGCCAGCCGCGCAATCTCAGCCGGAAAACTGCGCAGCTCGATGCCCCGAAAATTGGTCAGCGGAATTTCGCTGCGCCGGTCGGGCTCGCCGCGCAGCTCGTTGATCTTCGCCTCAATGGTCCGCATTTCCTTATAGGCGATAACCAGAAAGTTTCCCGATCCGCAGGCCGGATCGAAGACCCTGATCTTGGCCATGCGGCTACGCAGGTTGAGGAGCTTCCGGGAATTGTCCCCGGCCTCCTCCAGTTGCGCCCGCAGGTCATCCAGAAAGAGCGGATTGAGCACCTTGAGGATGTTCGGGACGCTCGTGTAGTGCATCCCGAGCGCGCCGCGTTCATCTTCATCGGCGACGGCCTGAATCATCGACCCGAAAATGTCCGGGTTGATTTGCCGCCAGTCCAGATTGCCGATGTGCAGCAGGTAGGAACGCGCGATGCGACTGAAGCGCGGCACGTCCAGGCTGCCTGAGAAAAGACCGCCGTTGACGTAAGGGAAGGCATCGGCATAGGGCCGGATGCCCTGCGCCTTACGATCCACGATCTTAGTATTCATGGCGCGGAATATCTCGCCGACCACTTCATGGGTGTTCGAGGAGTCCTTGGCGCTCATTCGTTCAATCGTCGCGGTAAACAGGCCGCTGCCGTTGAAGATGTCAGTATCCTCGGCAAAGAAGCAGAAAATCAGCCTGGCCATGAAGTGGTTCATGTCCGCACGACGCTCGCCGGTTCCCCAATCGGGGTTGTCCTTCAGCAGTTCGACGTAGAGCCGGTTTAAACGTCCCGTCGCGCGAATGTCGAAGGAGCTTTCGCGAATTTGTTTGACGGTGGTGATGCCCGCCAGCGGCAGGAAGAAGCCGAAATGGTTGGGGAAGTCCGTGTATCGACAGGCGAGCGGCGGATCGTCCGTCGTCAAATCCTCGGCTTCGAGGGTGTCGCCGTCCGTGGCAAGGATGAAGCGCGCCTTTGCGCGAACCGTGGCGGGACTGGTCCGAAGTGCGGCAAGGGTCTTTGAGACCTCACCGGGCGCACTTACGGCAATGTGGATGTTGTTGGTCTGGAGAACGCCGCCCAGGTCGGACTTGTTGGACTCGCCCTTGCGCAGGCGCTTGATGGTGGTTTCCTTGTTGCCGAACGCCGTCAGGAAAGCGAACGGAAACTCGGAAGCGTCGAACGGCTGTTCGGCCAATGCGGATATGGCTTCTTCAATTTCAACCGCGTTCATACTTGTCTCAAGTCAGTCTCGTCCAGATGTCGGGCAAACTATCTCTAACGGATTCTGTCGGGAATGACATGGAATGTTCCCACCGTTGTCCTGCCACACCGAAGCAGCCCTCCATCCTGAGCTTGCAGCCTGCCGATCACTCTAGTTCTTTTCGATAGTAGAAGTTGTCGCCTTTCGCTGCGCAATCACAGAGTTAAGCCGTTCGACTTGAATTTCCATGAGGGTCCACGGCAAGCGAAAGGATAACATAAACGCTGTAGTCGCTAGGCCAAAGTAAACACGCTCCAGCAACGTGATCTGATCAAGGTGTTTCGTCTCACTCAAGAGCGAAGACGCGAAGATCACTGTCAGCGTGATCAAATAGAGGCAGAACAGCCACTTCTGCCGGGTCAAACGGGCGGTGATGCGGGTTTGATAAATTGCGGCCATGCGCCATCCGCCAGGAAGCGTCGATTGATCGCCGAGCAGGGTCATAACGGCAACCAAGAAACCCGCCAGAATTGAGAAAACGGTGACGATAACACCTGTCGCCCTTTCGTTCCCTCGGATCAACTCGCCACCCCAGACGAAGGCCGCCGCCCCAGCCAGGATGCAACCTGCCCCGAACAGCCAATGGCCCCAAGGCAGCTCTTTGGCCCGTTCAAGCATCTTGGGCAGCGCGAAGTTCGCCGTCGAAATCTAGAAGATATCCCCACGCCTCTTGGTGATGAACGGACTTACCGAACTTCTGCATCGTCACGGTCTTGGATAGTAGGATGTCGGCGGCCCGAACCTTTCGGCCCGTCATCGTCTCGATCTGGAAGCCGTCATCATCCTCGCCCAGTACGGTTTCGGCCAAATGCTGTAGGCTTTCCCGATCTATCTCGGTTCCTCGCCGTTTATCGAACGACAAGGAAACCTCGACTTTCAGATTTTCGGCCTCATCTGGAACCGCCTCTTCCAGCGCCAGGAGGTGCTTGATTTCGTCGAGAATTACGCCCGTCACCTTCTTCCGAACGGTGGACCGCTCGGCTTCATCCGCAGACACCGCGTGGGCCACCGCATTCAGCTTGAGCTTGTGGACGCCCTCTTGGGCTATAAGCGCTAACTTATCGATATCCACTCTCTTGCCGAGGGAAAACCGATTCTCATTGGGAGCAAATCCAGCGGCGATGCCAAAGTGCTCCACATATGACATCAGCGCTCCATCCGGAAGGCCGCAACGACATATCAAAACCGAGTTTCCGCGAATGTGAAGCATGCACTCGCCGTCCAGAAATTCCATGTCCGGGGGTGCCTCCGCCAGTTGGACGTCGTCTCCGGCGACGGGCAGCACCTGAATCAAATCATCAGGCGTGTACCCCACCAGATGCATCAGCACATGATCAGCTCCAAATTGTAACGACCTGCATTGAACAAATGACGGCCCTGATGGCGCGGTCCTCTCCTGAGCTGTAGTATCATTCGGGTGGAGGGCCCGGATAACTTGCTCTAAGCTTCCAAATTGCCCAAAATCATTGATGTGCACTGCCTCACGCAGTGTCAAAGTACGTGTTAGCAACGTTTGCCCCCAATAATATTGTCCGATTAGAAGAGCATAATCGACGACCTGTCGAGTCCAGATTGCTACAATGCATGGCTACCCTGGCTATGTGTGCCGCGAAGTGGTCCGCCCCTGCCCCCGAGCGCACGCTGCGCGTGTTCCCTTGCGGGGCGCTCACTTCGGTTCCGCTGCGCTCCACCTTCGCGCCCGCTGCGGCGCTGCGGGGGCCCGGCAGGGTCTTGACGGGTTAAAATGGCCTGTCGCCTCACCGGCTCCAATCGCCCCGGCCAAGCCGGGCCAATTGGAGACCAGCTTATCGGCCATTTCGCACCGTCAACCACTTCGCCCGGCAACAATGCAGGGGACAGAAAACCGATCTGGCGTCATGATTGCTCGCTTCGCCTTTGGGCTGGCGGAGGCCAGCTCGCGTTCGCTTGCACCTGCAAGCTATCGGCGCCTGCCTTAGGCAGGCGCCGATATTTTTCGAGGTGGCGATGTTCAGCTACCTACGGCCTCACTTGGCGTCTGCAGGCCATGTAAGAAGTCGGCGGCCTTCTGGGCATAGGATGCAGCGGTGAAAATCGCCCGCTTGTCGTTCTTCAGCACCTTCAGCCAGTTACCGATATACGCGGCATGGTCCTTGCGGACGGTCGGCGTGATCTGCAAATCCGAACAAAGGAACGCCGCGCCCAGCTCTGCGACCAATTCCTCGACGGCGTAGCCTTCATCACCCCACCGTTCACGTCCGAAGCTGCGATCCAGTCGGGTCTTGTGCCGGGTCCAGTGGGCCAACTCGTGCAGGAGGGTGGCGTAGTAGCCTTCAGGGGAACGGAACGCCTCAAAGACCGGCATCTGCACCAAGTCGCGATCGGGCTGGTAAAAGGCCATGGCGCCCCCATGGCGAACGTCGGCGCTGGTGGAAGCCACGAACCGCTCGACCTGGGCAATGCGCTGATCCGGGTCCAGAATGGCAATGGCCGGTTTGACATATTGCGCCGGGAGACCTTCGATCTGGTCGGCGTTGAAAACCATGTATGATTTGAGAAACGGAACACCGCGCTCGGCTTCCTCGCCGGTCTGTTCGTTGATCTCGGTGCGCATCAGAGTTCCGGCATAGACCACCATGGTGCCCTTCTCGCCTTTCCGGACGTGGGCGCCCAGTTCCTGCGCCTGTTTGAAAGACATCCAAGTGGGTGACAGAAAACCGTTCTCGACCGCTGATGCCCAAAGCATCAAAACGTTGATCCCCTGATATGGTGCTCCATTGAACCGCAGCGGCCGATTGAGCTGGCCACCCTCACCACCGGTTTCCCACGGCTGCATCCATGGGCGGATGCCAAAGTCCAAATCCCTAATGATGGTGTCGGTGACGGCCTGATAGAGGTCCTTCTTCATTTCCCTGCTCCTTCCAGCTTGCGGGTTCGCATGAACCCGGGCTAGCTCCCGGCAATGAGGGGGGTGAAACCGTCCCAGCACCGGACCGGCCGGAGGGGGATCACCCGGCCTGCACGACCGGAAGGGAGGAAGGTGGGGGAAACCGGCAGGGGCGCGCCCAACGGGCGTCCAGTGCTTGACGGTGGAAGGGGCGCCAAGCCCCTAAGTGAAAGGAAAAACGAGCTTTAGCGCACTTCAGTCAATACCGACAAAAAAGCCCGGATAGCAGACTATCCGGGCAAGTTGATCGCAACACAGAAAGAGATGCGGTCTTTCCCGCCGTCAGGTCTTAACCCCGACCAAGGGAAATTTAGGCTAAGGAAAGCCTTCGCTGCCGTTCAACCGCGTCACGTTCAGACGAGCTTAGGCGGAGCTTTTCGATAAGCGCGTCAACCAGTTCGGTGGGCTCGGGATACGTCAGATCGGTGGCGCCGTTCCAGCGAATGCATGGAAAAGGAGCGAGCCTGATGACCTCGGCTTCCAACCGTTCGATCTCGGCCTTGCTGTCGTTCAGGGGCACGTAGACGGCGCTGCAATGCTCCATAATGAATTGGGAGCGGAGCCACTTGGCAGTGTCAGCATCAGGGTGTCCCTGCTGCGAAAGGCGGCATCGGTACATACGTCCACAATTGTATACCTTGGAGAAATAGTGGCTGTAAGTCTCTGATCCTGTCCGATGTCGGGCATGGATACGCTTACGAAAATTTTCATTCGCCGCACTGGTAGAACCGATATAGCTAATATGCCCCTCGTGATCGATGAGCGCATAAATGCCGCGCTGATCGGACGGCAGGTCGGGGGTTCGCACCGGCGCCATGGTCACGAGGCGCTCCAAAATCTCACTGGCGGTCATGTTCTACTCCTTTTGACACGCATCGACGATCGGGCCACCGGTTCGCGGTGACACGCCGTACTGGTTAAGTTCGAATGATCTAGTACTGGGAAGCTGGCGTCTGTTTAGGACTGGCGAGCCAAATCCCGCCGCCCCATTTCCACCCAGCCAATAGCTCGGACGATGCCCCAGTTGCCCTGCTCGTTGGGTCGCCGCCAGCGAGGTTCACTCATCTTTGCGAGAGCTTTCAGCGCCGCGTCGAAATCCTCGATCGTCACTTCGCTGCCTTTCGCACCGATAGTGTAGCCATTGCGACGGCGTAAGCCGGGATGAAACAAGCTACCATCGGCCGCCTGTGGCACCCGCAGGCGCTCTGGCATGACGATCGTCCGTTGTTCCTCCTGCCAAATGGAAGGCCAAAACCCGGACCTGCCACTCAACCACCGCAGCGCGTCCGTCGCCGGAACGCGCCCCTGCATAGAAACAAGTTGCGGATCCTGGCCGGACATTAGATTGCGTACGCGTCCCTCCGATAGATTGCCAAGCAGTCCGATCGCCTTTGGATCGAGCAGGCCATCTCCTTGGTCCAGCATCTGCCGGCCTGCGGCAAGCGCAATGATCCGAACCGGAACATCCTTGTTGGTGGCAGGGGGGGCATTCTCAACTAGCCACTCGGCTGACCCGATGGCGCTCGCAATCCATGCGCGCCGCCGTGCAATAGGGAGCTCGTTCAAAAGAGCGCCATACCGGCCGTAGAAGGCAAGTTCAGCAAAGAGCTGCACGGCGCTCCAACGCTCAACGTCGGGTGTCTCAAGAACTTCAGAGCCCGAGGCCTTCGCCTCGAACGCGCGCCAGCATCGAGCACACTGGGTCAACCATGAAGTGACCTGCCATTGCGCCCCATTCTCGCTGAGCGTGCGCTGCCAGTCATCCAGTCGTGCATCAAAATCGGCCCACACTTCAGCCTCCATTCGTTATGGCTACACAATCACAAATTACCCTCATTCGTCAAGAGAAATCTTCACGAAAAGAGGCTGCATTTGTGGTGGGTCGGCCAGAGAGCTAATAGACGGGGCTTCGGTCCAGACTCTAACGACGTACTGGCCTCGTTACCCCGGACAGCCGACAAGAAATTTTCAGTCGGCCTCCGGTTTTCTTGGAAACCAGGAAGGCTTCCCCGGTCCCAAGTTCCTTGAAGTCGTCAGGGGAAACTATGAACTCTCGGCTGCTTCTCGCCGAGCCAACACCCGTAGCAACCCCCTCAACAACTTGGGCAGTCACCTCCACTTTCTGAAAGGTTCCCGCATATTGCGAGGCGAGTTCCGCATCCGCCGGTGAGTTGAGTTGGTGCACCACGAGGGTGTTCACAGACGCCAGGACTTGGCTCAGGAAAGGTGCGCCGCCTGCCACAACCGAAGCCTCGAAATCGGAAAAACTCTGCCCCGACAGAATTACCCTGGCGCCGTAACTGCGGCCTTGATTCACAAGGTTGAGCACCTGCTGACCGACAAAGGTCGAAATCTCGTCCAGGACGATTAGCCAGGGACCTTCCTGTTGCGACAGGGTATTTCGTGCATCGTTTATGACAAGCTTGCCAATTGCCTTGGACAGATCGGGGAAGGTCAGAGCGGGGAGCGCAAAGTACGCGACCGCACCCTCTTCCCTGGCTCGTTCCAGTTGAAGAACGGGAGCACCGCTATTGACGTCAAACAGATGTGCCGCCGACGATCGGGCCAGATTGCGAATTAGTGCACGTAACGCTTCAATTCCTGCCGCTTCAGCTTTGCGCTGATCAAGAATCTCAGAAAGAAGGATTTCAGCGTTTGGTATTGTCTTAGCGTGCCGCCGCACTACCTTGACCATGGCGTTAACGGACATAAGCTCTTGAATGCTCAACAGGTCGACAGGTTCGCCAATCGCCAGCGCGACCTTGAAAACCGTCTGCATGTAGCCCTTCGCCAACACCTGGTAATAGGATTCGGACCAGTCGTGGAGAGTGACCACCATGTCGGCCAGCGCTGAAAAGTCCTTTGTCACGAATGGGTTATACGCGCACCCGCTTGGCCCGTTCAGTGCTTGGTGAAACAGGTACGCCGCGCGACCCTTTTGCCTCGCATATTCCACGACTTGGTGGCCGGTTTTTGCGTCGCCTTTCCCATCCAGAATGAGCACTGGCAGGCCCCGATCGATGTGCGCCTCAATGAGGTTAAGGGTGGTTACCGTTTTTCCACGCCCAGTCGTGCCGACCACCAGCACGTGATTGTTTAGCGCGCCATCTGTAATGAAGGCGGGAGTACCCGTCTGCCAGTTCACACCGACCAGTGTCTTGTCGCTCGCTGCGGCGGGTAAATTTGCTGCCTTCCTCTTTGATGAGGCAGCAATCGGGGCGGGTCGAAGACGGCGACGAACGAGGCCTCTTGTTCCGGCATTCGTCGCGTCTTCAAACAGCAGCCGTGAAATCGAACCCACCCCGATCCCGATGGAGCCAAGAGAAATCGCAATCAAGGGCTCTAAAGAGAGATCGAACCAAGAACCCGCCAGCCCGCGCAGGTCCATAGTGGTCAGGGGTACCCGCAAGCTGTCGAACATGCTCATGGCCACGACCTGCAGTCGGCCGCTCATGTAAAGGGCTGCCGTCAATAGCACCGACGCCACAAGGCCAACGGCGCAAGCCAACAGCGAACCGGTGTACCAGGCGACGACCCAAGGCAAAAAGGCGGCCGTGACACCAACGGGACCAAGAACGATCAATGCGACCATTGCTGCCATCAGTTGGAAGACCAGCACGAAATCGTCCGAATTCTGGTTGTTTGTCGTCATTTCGAATCCCCCTGCTGCCCCGCCGCGTGGGAGCCTGGGGACCATTTGATGATCTTGATATGAGGGAAGTCGCTCGCAATGCGGTGCACATATTCACGCATCGGCTCGCTCGTCACGACATACCAAACTTCGTCGAAATCCAGATTCCCAGCATGGCTGGCGACAATCTCCCGAAGCCTGCGAGGTGCCTTCTTGGTCAATTCCAGTTCGATGCCGACCTTTGCACTCTCGCGGTGCAATACGCCGTCAGGCAAATGAAACTCTTCCGCCCGTCCTGGATTGCGCCAGCGATACTCTCGCTCGGTCTCAAAGCGCGCTGAAAACCGTCTTTCGAGACCACACGCCAGATCGAACAGCATGCTGTCATGCTGGAATGTGGCCGCCCGTATTCCCCTCAAAACCGGAAGTTCATCGCCAGCGACTTTGCGCCCAGCGGTGGTTATCACCAAAGGGCGAGCCTCATAGTGCTTCAGCTCCGCTCGCTGCAGCAGCCCGCCGCTGACCAGTTTTCGAACCCGCGCCGCTGCCGTCGAAAAATCTATCCCGCCCCAGAATTTGGCAACCTGGACAACCGTCAGAAAGCCAAACCTGTTCACGCACCTCAATAACTCTAGGTCCCGTTCCGTAACCTGCACACCAAATACTCCAACAAAATTAAGATATGCCCGCCGTTTCCCGCTTCCGCCCGTTGCCGCCTCGACCCCATGTGATCGTCCTTGATTGCGTGGGGTCGAGGCGGCAACGGGCTTTCAAAGCCCCGGAATACGGGGCTTCGTCGGGCAAGCGGTACCCATGAACGGTGGGGACCCTAGTGGGGAGGGGGAACGGCGACTTGGTTTGGCTGGTCCGCCCCGACATCCATGTCGTTGTCACCAGCCGACTTATGCGTCTCGCCATCGAAAGAGGGACCCTGCAACCCTTCTTCGGTGACAGCCTCAGTCACACGTTCGGTGGCCTTCAACTCGCTGCCCTTCATGTCCCGGTCCAGCTTCTCTTTGAGCAGCCGAATATCCTCGTCGCCTTTGCCGAGTTGCCCAAGCCATACGGCCCTTTCGGACTCGAGAGACGCAATCACCTTGTCGCGCGCGTCTAGGGTCGCAGCCAAAAAGGCTGTTTTCTCCTCCTGAGCGGCAAGCCGTTGCCGAAGCTCCATTTCCATCGCGTTCGCGTCGGCAAGAGCGCGATCCTTTTCGGAAACGACAGCCTCAAGTTCATCCGTATGCGCCCGTTCTTCGAGAAGATGGGCCTGCGCCACTTCGTGCTCGCGCCGAATTCCCTCAAGCTCGGTGGCCAGCTCAATGATTTCCGCCTGTTGTGCCGCGTCATGTGCCGTCATCATTTTGCCGAACGACGCGGAGGAACGCTGGGTCAGATCGTCAATCGCCCACCCAAACTCGTCTTTAAGTCGGCCTGCCGCCTCCAAGAGGCTCATGAAGGAAGTTTGTACGCGGTCAGGAAGAACCGACAGTTCAACCGCAGGCGCCAGCACCTCGGCATTGATCGCGTCCGCCGCAAAAAAGGCACCGACGTATTTATGTGCGGTGCCCATCGACCTGACGATCCGCTCGTCAACGAGGCGTTGGCAAATCTCCGTCCGGCTGGGATTACCCTCGGCAGGCGCCGCTTCCAGAATCTTCTGAATCTCTCCGAAGATCTTGTCAGGATTGTAGGCCATGGTGCGGTCCAAGTTTCGAGAATTGTTCAAATCCGAAATTCCAGAATTCCGGAATGCTATGAAAGGTAATGGTCGGGGAGATGCAGGAGGCTGCGACGATCGGGCACCGGACGGGGCTCTGTCGGCTCGTGGGCAAGGGTGACCTCTGACTTGGCTACGTCGAACATGACTAAGCCGACATTGGACAGGCCAAATTGGCGAACCAGTATATCCGCTTCGGAGACCACGACTGCCGGGACAGCAAGCCAGTACGTATCGAAGAACGTCGACTCCCAGCCCGAGCGAGCGACGCCACGATATAAAGCGTCCTGGTTCGCTTTCGTTACAACGAAGACGCCAATGACATGCACGGCTGCGTCAGTTCTTGGCCGGACGGTCACCAGCGACGGCGAGACCGTTGCCATGGTTCCAGGCCATTTACGGAAGCGAAAACTGGTCGACAGCGGATCGACGATGTTGGGTAGGCGCTTCGCAACGAGCATCAATGCGTCGTTCCGCGTTTGATGGCCTTCCACAAGGGCAGATTTGTCGTGTGCATGCTTCGTCCGAACATCGTGAAGGGCCTTCCGCAGGTCTCGAACGGACTGGATATTCCCTGGACTAAAAATGAGTTCGATAGCTCGCTCGACATCCGTCTCGGCAATGCGCGCGATCAGCTCCAAATGGGTGTAGGGCCGCCGCAGGGCGAGATCGACGAATTCCGAGGGCAGGTGGGGGGGGTGAGTGCGGACAAATTCGTAGGCGCTGCACATCTGACGTAGCGCGTGCTCCGACTTACCTGCCGAAATGGACACCCGGCGCCAAAACGCCATTCCACTTGTCGTCTCACCCTGTTCGCGCAAGCTGGCAATTGCTTCAGGGATGGCCCACCAATTTGGTGAGCGGGCCGCGTCTTGGATGGCAGAATCAATGCTTCTTGTTTTCATGCATCCACAATAAAGTGGACACACTTGGACGCAAGTCAGAAGCGCTTGTGCATTCTGAAAGGGTTAACGGTCGCAATCGTGGACCGGGGCAAATTTACAGATCCAGGGTGGGCGACAGACTTGGTCAACAGGGCGGTGCAAGCTGTCGTGCTCTGTCGCGCGGCGCAACTTGACACCCACTCCGCTTTTGTCTTGCGTCAGGCCGGCTGCGGGCTCTGCCTCTCTAAGCCGCCCTCGTTAGAGCTAGGAGGGGGCTGGGATCGCGCTTCACGGTGGGCTGCCGATAGTTAGTAGCAGGGGCGGTAGCTTTCCCGTTCCAGGCCTAGGAAGGGATCTGCTTTCTGCATGTGCTGAAGTGCCAGAGGAGATACTAATTCTTCTTCGATGAGGGTCAAAGCATCCTCTGGTTCCCCATGCCACACGATCATGTTGGGCGGGAGTTGGTCCAGAAACTTAACCTCTGTCAAAATTTTGTAGGCTCCCAGCTCGTCATCAAAAACTGACCAAGACAATTCTTTTATGAAATTGCCGAACGTTCTCGGCTGGACCTCAAACCGCGTACAAAGCTCGAAGGGCACCCTAAACAATACAACCCTCGCGGTTGCGTTAGGGAATCTAGCCGCTGGGGGATCAAAGTCATACTCGGCCGCCTTAATTGAGAGAGCTCGCCAAGTTTCAGCAAACACTTCGCCGCCATGACGAACAACGCGACTAATCTCATCTATGAGATTTTTAGCGCCCGCGCGGTTGCCAAACCAAGTTGCAAACTCAACATCCTGTTCACGCCGCCGTGCGGTGATCCCCAAAGGACCATCAGCGACGCCTTCAATTAGGTGAAGATGTTGGGAGAGATGAGGAGCGGTTGCCATGACCAACTCGGCCACCACTTCATAATCCGGCCTGACAATGCCGTTCTGAAGGATGCCAGGAAGGCTTTCGCTGGACGTCCCATGACAGAATAAGGCTTGGAAGGAGCCGGCCTTTTCGTCGTAGTCGATAGAATACAATGTCATTGTCGAACCGTAGCCAAGTTCAGGGCTATGCGACCATCGCTATCGACCCTGCTCTAATAGACTGAATAGAGTTTACACTATCGCTGCGGAGGCGAGCTGGTCATAGTCGGCCTTCAGCTTCGCTTCGATGAGGATTTCCGCAATCGCCTCTTCGACCTGGTTAGTCTTCGACAACACCAGCCGCGCTTCTTCCGGCGTGACGTGAATTGCTCCGTATCGTTCGGACACGGTGGTCGGGGCATGGCCAAGCAACCGGATGCGGACGCGCTGCGGAATACCTGCCTCATCATACCATGTGGCTCTGGTGTGGCGACCGCCATAGAGGGTCAGCGCGGGCCGATTAAAGCCGAACTTCACCTTTATATATTGCCACGACTTCGAAAACTCGTGGCCCCACATCTCCCTGCCAGACTTCCGGTTGAGATACACTTTCCATTCGGGAAAGAGCCGCGTTTCACCCTTCGCGAGCAGCGCTGCTTTGCGTTCCAACAGGCCCAAATCGAGAAGTAGCCGGGGAATCGGCACTAGGCGACGTCCGGCTTTGCTCTTCACGCTCGTTGCCGCAACGGCGGCAGAGGCACCACGGAAATCAAAGTACCAGTCACCCTCGATTTCGACCACCTGCTCGGTGCGCAGCTTACCGATCTCAGACGGTCGCATGCCGGTGAAGAAAATCAGCAGGTATGCCCAATAGAGGTGGGATTGGAGGAACACATTGCCAGGTTCCCAATGGTGGGCCGCCGATCGGCAGCCTGTGAACAGGGGCAGACTGAAGAGTTTCAAAATCTCCTCCGGCTTCCAAGCGTCCCGCTCCTGCTCCTCCCGATTTTCCCGTGCCGTCAGCTTGAACGTGTATTCCGGGCCGGAATAGATACCCTTCCCGCGCGCCCAAGCGAAGAATGCTTGAAGGCCACGATGCCAGCCATTCCGCAGCCGGGTCTTCGAAATCGCCTTGAGCCCACCCCACCCGTGCTGTTCAGCGTAGAGCCAACGTTGATACAGCGAGACTTGAGCCTCCTTAGGCACGCCATGGGGATGCGGAATACGCGGGAGAGCATTTTCGGTCCGCAACAGGTCGGCTGCGACGATCTCGTTGATCGGCCTATCGCCAAGGAAATCGATGAGAAACTGCACGATGATGCCGGTATCTTCTTCTGCCCGACCATCGCCGTCAGCAACCCGCCGCTGGTCCAGGAAAGCCCGCCGGACTTCCGATAGCATGGACCCACCATGAAGCTCAGGTGCGCTAAGAGCCTCAACGGGCGCCGATTTGGTTGGTGTCTGCAGGTTTGACGATGCGACCAGCGCCGGACGCGAAGTAGAGGAAACCGATGCTACCTGGCGGCGCATGTGAGGTGCGGCGTCTTGTGCATTTTCAAGCAAGGCGTTGGCATTAACGAAGCCCATCCATGCGGGCCAAAAACCAGACGGATCAACAGTCAGCGGATGGCCGCGAAGCCGGGCCTCCGTGATAAGGCGGCTCACCAGTGTTTCGATAGTCCGACGCTCAACGAGACTGTCGACGTCCATCTTGGCGTTCAGCCGCTGCATGTCGGTCATGAGTGCGGATGCGCGGGAGGCAATGTCGGGCTGCGATTCGAACTCTTGCATCAGTTGCGCCACCTTCAACATGCGTGAGACTGCCACGCGGTAAGCAGATGTCCGCAACGCCACGCGACAGTGGCTGCCCAGCCCTAGGCAGGGCGTTGCGACCACCGCGAATCTCTTCTGAAACCAGTATCGCCCGTCTTTTTTGATGATGTAAGCGGCCCGTGCCATTGGACGTGAAACCTTGCGCCTGGACGGTGTCACATTGCGGTGACACGTATCCGGCGCTGCGCCTACCAAAAGCTGGCAAACGTCAAGGATTCCGGGCTTCTTTTACGGTGATACAAATTGGTAGCGGAGGAGGGATTTGAACCCCCGACACACGGATTATGATATGGCAACGCAATGCCATAACCTCTTGTAACTACACAACCTAAAAACCGCCTGTGCTATCTCTGTGCTAAGGCGTTCTAGCGCCAGACAAGCTTAGGCAGCGTCCAGCCCCCGCAACTCCACATGCCGCCCGACAGCCCCCGCCCTCATCACTGGCGTTTCGAGGCTGAACAGGTCGATCTTGCCATTCAGTAGGTTTGAGACACGCGGCTCGGATACTGAGCAATCCAAGCTCGGCATTCGATCCAGCGAAGAACGCAACGGTTTTCGGGTCGACCTAGTGTTTGAGATGGGCGAGTTTGCGCCCAAGATGACCTGGGAGCGGTCCATTACAACACTGTGCTGATCAACAACATCTCATTGATCAGCACTTCCAGCCGGGTCACGCCTCCGGGCGCGGAAGCAGCTCGCAGGTATGCGCCCGTATTGATTATCTGGTTTTGGTTTCGTTGAAGGCCTGTCCCGTTTAGCCGTCCATCCGTGACGGCATCTTTCAGGGCTATGCGGGATTTGTCGCTGTCATGCGCGATGTGGTTGCGTGCCGCCAACCATAGGTTCAGGCAGGCCTTCTGCTGTCCTGTCAGGTTCATGAAGGGCAGCCGGTCTTGGGCGTTCAGGTATCGTTTCGCACCATCTGCAAGCGACTTTGCCCCTTCGAAGGTGAGGTTGCTCCCGTTGTGGTCGATTATCTTGAGGATCAGCTTTTTCGGGATCGAACTCGGCGGAGTGAATTTCGCGAAGTTCTGCTGGATCACCGCCTGCTTGGGCGAGAGCGTCGCAGCCAGTGCACTCTGCATGTGCTCTGCAAATCTCGACGGATCTCGATTGATGTAGGCAACGAACAGGTCGCTGATAAAGCTTTCCCAAAGCGTGGCACTCGCCATCAGCGTGCTGCGTGCCAAGATGTTCGCGTCTTGCGCGGCGACTAGCAGAGAAGTCCGTTGGTAAAAGCCGAAGACGTCTGACAGTTGGTTCCAGAAGCTTGTCTTCACGATGGCTGGATCCATTGTCCTGACCATTCATCCTCCCATTTGTTTTCCTGAGCTTATGGGGGGCGCACTGGATTAGGCAACTGGTCTTGCCACGCGCTTCCCTGACCGGCATTGATAGTCGGAGGCATGGGGGAAACGATGCGAACACTGATAGCGGCTGCCGTTGTGGTGACGGCTCTGGCGGGCTGGGGAGCGCCTGTGCAGGCGGACGAACAGATGTGGGCAGCATCCGATCGGGTCAACCGGCGCACCTGCCCGTCGACGGAGTGCGGCATTGTCGGCCAGCTGTTCTTCCGGGAGTCAGCGGTCGTTCTGGAGCGGCGCGGCACATGGGCCAGGATCAGCAAATACTATGACGGCTCATGCACTGGTGGCCGCAGCGACTATGTCGACAGCGGCAATGCCGCATGCACGGCGGCCAACGGGTTCGACGGGGTTCAGTTCGCCGAATGGGTATCCCTTGATCTCCTGGTCGCCGACCGGCCTGCAGACCCGGCAGCGGGAGCGACCGGTAGCGCCGCACTGGTGGCCGGTTCGGACGACTTCCGGCTGCACGAAGCCGCCTTCGTCGCTGCCGCCGACAAGCTGATCGCGGATGGCACTTGCACCGCCGCCAACTTCCGGGAGATGGGCGGCTGGATGAAGTCCATGAACAATAAGGCCGAGCCGGTCTACTTCACCTATTGCGGGTCGGGTGGTGCGGATCGGATATATCTCAATGCGGCGACCGGAGCGACGTACCGGTGATGGGCATCGGAGCTTGGAGCTGGGTTTGGGCCGCCGTCGCCCTTCTGGTGCTGGCCGTCATAGCCAAGATCTTCACGAAGCCGGACCCTATGGTCGACCGGATCGGCGGGGAAACCATCCCGGTCGATCAGCTGTCGACGTTTCGTAGCTACCCGCCTGGGGTCTATTCGGCGGTTCTGATCCGGCAATCCGGCAACCTGCATCGCGACCTGGGCACCTTCTCCAGCGCCCAGGCAGCCCTGCAGGAAGCCGCGAAGTCGTTCCGGCGGGCGAAGGCCACTCACGTCCGCATCGTCCACGCCACGGACACCGAGCTTGCCGCGTATCGCGAGTATTACAATCTGCGGGGAACCGCCGAGGGCCGGAAGTTCGCTGGCGTGCGGATGGTGCAGGTGAGCGTCGCGGTGCAACCGCCGGCCCCTCCGGAGACCTACAGCCATCGTACCGCACTCGGACTCGACATCAGACTGGTGCGCGTCGTCAAGGGCGCCGACGACACCTACACCCTCAACGTCGAATACGCGTGCGGAGCATGTGGGGGTACTGATGTTGCGGCACCCACAGGGCAACCGCAGGAGGCAATGAAATGCCCGGATTGCGGGGTGAAGTTCGAAACACTAAACGAAGCCCAGGAGATCCAGCGTAGCGTGCTGCTGGGTAGGTATATGTCGGACCGTGGCTTCGCGGTGGCCGAGGTCATAGCCAAGAAATAGTTGGCGTTCCGACCGGGCCGGTGAGCACCAAGGATTTCCACAGCGATCTAAAATTTAGTCGAGACATCGCACGATGCCGTCCCAATCCCGTCCCATTCGGGGCTTTTGAAGGTGGTGGAGGACGATTCCCACCTCGACGAGTCGAGGGGGCTCGGCGCGCGGTCCAGACTTCTCGGGATCGAGATAAGAAGAGGTCAAAGGATTAAGGAGATCCAATTTTGAACATTCAAAAGTACCCATCCCAAAGCCCCGAGCAACCCCAATCCTAAGGCTTTCCCGACGACCGCTCCCGCATTCTCGGCGACCTTGTCCAAAAATTTATCGAACAATTCGCCAGACCGAAGGGCAGCATTCTTCGCAATTCTGACTAGGGTGGATGCCTGCCTGACGACCTCAAGTGCATCGGGAGCTCCATCGAGAGCTTCAATAGCCGTACTGGCGGCGGCCCTCATCTCGTCGATCTCTTCGTTCGTGAACCGTTCATCAGCCGGCGGTCGATTGTGCCCGGGGCCACCGTGCTCGGGTTCCTCTGGACCCAATTCCTCTGCGAGTTCGTTGAACGCGCGCGTCACGCGTTCTCGTGCCTCCAGTTCTTCGAAGGACCCGAACTGAGGCTGCCGCGCCATGCGCAGTTGTGCCAATGCGACATCGATCTGCTCTTCGAGCTCGCTTTGCGGTCGCTCGAAACCATCCCAACCCTCTTCGAGCCTATTCGGATGATCAGGGCGCGGAGACCAATCAAAAATTCCATCGCTCTCGATTACGCCAACGGCCTCGCCGATGGCCTCGTCACCAACGATGGCCTCGAACTCGTCGCGAAGTTCCTCTTCAGCCGAGTACGGTCCGCCGTAATTCCAGAGATATCCACCTTCACGAGAATTGTAGGACACGTCGTTGGCTGGGTCCCAATAGAGCCCCAAGAACCATGCGGTGAGATATGGGGCCTGCTCTTCTGGTGGCAGCGCGCGAAGCTCATCGGCCGTCACACCTACGTCGTCGGTTTCGGACCGGTACCGGGTCGGACCATCAACGTCATTTGCGCCATCGAACTCCTCGGGATCGTGCGCCAGATAGATGTCGAAGTCTTTGACGAGCACGTGCCCGTTCAAGTCCTGATTCTGATACTCCTCGGCTCCCTCCGGATATTCCCACAACGTCCAAACAAGGGTGCCCAGCTCATAGTGCTGGACTTCAGCATACCACCGATTTCGGCCTCCCATCTGACCTTCGTCATTTCCTTCAACGTGCCATTCCAACTCATCGGATTCGATCTCATAGATCAGTCCCGAGCGTGAATGGCGGACCTGCGCTGTCCCGGAAATCTCGATATGCATGCTGCCCCTTACTCAACCACCCGCTGGAAGACTGTCTTGATCAGATCTGAAAGTACATATCCCTCACGCACATAGATGATCTGGACGCCGTGTCGACGGCACTTCGCTAACTTCATTCGATCGCGTTCGACATTCTTGAGGTACGCCTCTTCGCCGCCGAAAAAGGCTATAGGCCGGTCATGCTGTGCACCTTGATACTCGAAAGCAACCCTTCGGTTGGGCATGTAGACGTCCAGATGCTGTCGGCCGAGCCACTCGGGGCGACCATGCTGAATGACGTCTTCACCAGCGAACGCCTTCTTGATCGAATAATAAAGCTCTGTCTCGGCAATCCAGCCCTCGCCGACGCGTGGCAAATCCCGTTCTTCGCGGAATGTGTTTTCCGCATCCCGTAGCATTTCAAGGCATTGGGCCTGTGCCGTTGGCGAGTAGCTGAAGTGAAGGCCAACCGGATGCGGGACCAAGACGTAGCTGGCGTGGCCAGAAAAAAGCGGTGTTCCCGCCTCGATCCGGGGAGCGTCAACACTCCACTCTGCCAGGAGATTTCGGCCTTCCCTCTGCTGCAGTGCAGTAACCTGGATGTCTAGATATCTGGCAATTTCGTGAATGTTCTCTCGACCGAATTTCGTAAGCTTGGGACCAAAGAGCGTGGCCACATCCACACCGGCCACAAGGCGCCCTGCCGCCAGCTTCAGGTTAAGCAAGCGGTCCGTGTGCATAGAGCTGCGGGTACCAAGCAATGGCGCAGGCTTGATGGCAAGAGCTCGCTCTATATCACCGATCCCAAGGCAAACATCGCTCGCCCAGTTGCGAATGACGAACGCGGCATCGTCGTCGGCAACCTCCGCCAACGCCTCCAGCGTCTTAAACGCGCCCTGCCAAGCAGCCTTACTATCAGAATCGCCCGTCCACACGAGGTCGTAGAATTCGACCTGCCCCTGAAGCGGAAGGCGAGCAAGCACATCAACAGCGGCGAGATAAGGGTCAGTGACGTCTCGAACTTGGTTCACTTGTCCTCCATAGTCGATGGGGATCGCGCTGGTTCATATGAGCGCAGATTTGATGCCGTCGGACGCCTGAGCTTCGTGAGAGAAAATCGCCCCTTTGGTGTGGTAGTGTGTGAATAGAAGGCGAAATCCGTCTCAAACCACTGATCGAACACATCTTGGTATCGGATAGTACCCTGCAACAAGATGACATAATCGCGGTCCAGCTTCACGAATTCCCTGGCAAGCTCCGTGAACTCAAGCACGTCAAGGCGAACCGAGGTCGGCGGACCAGTGCCGATACCGGACCATGCCTTCATGGGGTAGACGCCAGGACGAATGTTCGCTGATACCTCGCCCAGTTTGACTTTATCCAGCCGTCCCCCTACCTCGAACTTCTTTGCCGGCGTACTGCCGCAATTCTCCAGATAGAGCAGCACCGTGTACGCCCGTTCTGCGCCGATAACATCGTCCTGCACCCGCTCATGCCGCGATACATTTCAGGCGACAATCTAGCGGGTGCGCTGGGGCAGAGGGGCATTGTCGATCTGCGGCTCAGATCACTTCGGTGAGACCACGGAGCGTCTAAACATCACATAATGTGTATTTCCTTAGGTTCCCGAAATCGCAGAAACGCCCGCATTTGTTGGAGTTTCCGGCGATTTCAAGTCTTTGGTCGCTTGAGCGGGTCAACGGGAACATCATGAAAGGCATCCGATCCACGCCTTTCATGAGGTTTTCATGCGCCAAGCCCGAGTGCTCACCGATCCCGAATTCAAACGCTTGCTGGCCGTGGTGGCGCAGCGCAAACATGCTGCCCGAGATCGCATGGCCCTGATGCTGTCGCACCTTGCGGGTCTGCGCGTCGGAGAAATCGCGGGGCTGGTCATGCGGGACGTATTCGAGGCCAATGGTGATGTTCGGGAACAGCTTCGGGTTCGTGCAGGCATCGCCAAGGGTGGGCATGAGCGTGTGGTGTTCATGAGTGAGCGCCTGCGCAAGGAGATCGTCCGATACCGGGATGATATTCCCGACATCGACCAACGAAATGCCGATGCACCCTTGCTGATGACGCAGAAGCGGACTGCGTTCTCCCCGAACACGCTCTGCCAATTGATGGGGCAGCTTTACCGGGCCGCTGGCCTTGATGGAGCAACCTCCCACAGTGGCCGTCGCTGGTTTATCACCCAGCTCGCGCACTCTGGCGTTTCCCCGAAGGTGATCATGGTCCTGGCCGGACACCGGAACCTGACCACTACCCAGCGCTATATCGATGTCCGGGATGACATGATGCGGGCGGCTGTCGAACTGCTCTAAAAATTCATCGAGCTTTAACGGCCAGAATGAAATGTGCTCCCACACAGCGGGGAGCGATATGCAACGTCAAGCCTACCACTATCTTTCGTCGGCGCTCGATGCGTTTTGCGATGACAAATTGCCAACGATCCAGACTGACTTCGATCTCCCTTTCGTAGCACCACCAACGGCGATGGGATTTAGCCGGGTGGCGGGTGAACGTTCTTTCGACACAAATGCTCGCCTTCGCCAGTTTCTTGGCCGCACTTGGCCCGGCATGTCGCCAGCCGAACGGCGAGAGGCAGTATATTACTATGTGAGGGATTGGGGCGGAGTTAAAGGCCACTTAGACGAAACCTTGCCATCATACGCCGACCGAACCGAGGTTGAGATCGTCACGCACAGTGAGCTGGACGGTGTGGCTTCATGGTCGAAGGTATTGTCTTTTCGCATGCGCTCCTCCTATGCCATTTTGGATGCGCGGGTTGCCGCTGCGCTGAACGCAATTCAGGTCGTGTATGGCAGTGGACTGACCTACCGTTTCCCTAAGCTGCCCTCCAAGAGCAGCAAAGTTGTCCCGTTTGATGAACTGCTCGACGATACCTTTCCCGATGTGCCGCGCATAGGCAGGACAGGGCTTTATCTGTCCTATTGCGATCTTCTCCAAAGGGCATTTGAGCGCTACCAGAACCGGCACTCGTCAGGACTTCACTGGCATGCAGTGGAGACCGCGCTCTTCTTCCACAGCCCTCAGCTAATGGCCTGCGCGGTTGATCATCCCAACTGGCAGCGCATCACTCAAAAAGTTTAGTCACTAAACTTTTCGCTCTTTACCTGGAAAGTTCGGAACACACAGATGGCCAGAACAATGGCAGAGATCAGCACGGTATCCGTGGAGGATGTCGCGCAGATCGATCAGGAATTTCGGAATGTCGCGGCCTTGGCGGATCGAGCCGAAAAGAACGACACCAAGACCGGAAAGCTATTGGCGGAATCCCTCGATGCGATGTTCGAGTTTGGCCAGCAGCTTCGGCAGAACGAACCGGCCATGAGCGCCTTCTTTGCTTCCAAGCCGATCAAGCTGAACAAGGCCACCCGCGAAAACCCCTATAATGGGCTGGTCAAACTTGCTTTTGCCAACACCAAGAAGCCCGCCATGCTCAGCAAGTATGCCCGGGCGCTTCACTATGCCCACGACAGCCGTATGAATGGCTCGATCAAGGATTGGATCACCACGAACGGCATTGAAGCCTGCTACAAGACGGCGGCGGAACATTTTCGGCCATCCCAGAAAGAAAATAAGGAAGCGGCCCGGCATCTGCGCATTGCATCGGGTAAAGCCAAACTGGATAGCTTATCCTTATCGGGGGCATTCGATCTCACCGAAACACTCGAACCCGGCTACGTCCGCGCGATCCTGAGGATCGATGGTTCCGGGCAAACAGCCGAAGTCGCTTCGATTCTCGAAACCGGTCATGCCGAGTGGGACGAGATATTTGCCCGATTTGCCTCCGCCCAGACCAGTCGGCATCAGGCGCTGATGGGAAACCCGCTGTTCCCGGTGTTCCGCGCCGTCGAGATCATCAGGGCCTTCGCCCCCGAGAACGACAAGACCGGGCATGTGCTGATCCGCAACCTTGCCGATGCCGGAAGAAAAACCAGCGTGATCGAGTTCGTCAGCCAAGCCCCGGCCTTTCGGTCTGCTCGGATGATTTTGGCTACTCCCCTCGATCTTCCCGACAATTGCAGCGTCCTTGTTACTCTGGGTGATGCAGCATCGTTCGTGCAAGCCTATCCAACGGCTTCGGATTGGACGATCTCAGAAAATGCGCTGGCCTCATCAAGATTACGCATTGCGCTTTCCCGTTTGGAGGATAGCCAGCTTGCCCTTCGGGCCGCTCGGTTCAAGGGACATAAAAGACACCACTTCCTGATGCCCGCTGACGTTCTCGATGCTGCAACGAAACCCGGTGTGTTGGAGGCCAAAACGTCGCCATCAAAGCCCAAATCCCCCGATAGGCTGGCGCTGGACGCGAATGGGAACACCTTATCGATCAGGAACATCTCACTCTTGGGAGCCAGCTTTCCCTTGTTCGAAACGCAAGCTCCCGCTTCACCTGTTGCTGATGACCGGTTTTTACCGCTCAGGGATTTAACCGCGCTGGCAAGTGCCATTCTTCCCTACCAGGTCGATCTTGATGGCTGCTTTTTGAGCTACTCGGCTCCAGACGAAGCCCTGCTTCTAAACCGGGATTTCGGCGATAACCAGCTGGAACTGGTGATCCCCATGGTCGTGGACGCCAAGCTCCACACGACATTTGAATACGACAAGTTGCGCCCATGATTGCCGAACACGCGGTGTATCTGCCCGCAATCAGCGATACTTATGGCTCCATCCGGCCTTCCAGCACCTTTTCCCGCCCATTGCCGATAACACCAGCCGACCTCAATTTTCTCGACCCCAAGTGTCGGCTGTTCCATCATCCTTTTGCTCTGTTTAGCGCCGGTCGGGGCTGGAAGCCGAACAGGACTGGCCCGAAGCTCGACATGATCACCAGCCGTGATCCCGACAAGACCGTGGTTCTGGCTGACAGTGGCGGGTTTCAAATCCAGCAGGGCACCATTGAGTTCAACGGCGATGAGACCACCAAATCCATTCTCAAATGGATGGAGAGCTTTGCCGATCATGCGATGATCCTCGATTTCCCAACCGGTGGCATCGATAAGGGCACAGTTGACAAGCATCGTCTGCGTTTGGTTCTAGAAGGCCATGGCCCTGCCATTGATGCCCTAAATTCCAGCAACAAGCTGGGTATCGGCTTCAACACCTGCCTGTATCAGACCCAGTTGAACAATCAGGTGATCGCGGCCAACCGGCAAACCGGCGCAACCCGATTGCTCAATGTGGTCCAAGGCCGGACAGAGCGCGAAAGCAAGGCATGGTATGAAGCCGTTAAAGGCGCGGGCTTCGAAGATTGGGCTTTTGCCGGTGGGCATCAATCCACCTTCTCCATGCTGCTCAACCGCATCTTCGATCTGCACCACGACGGCTTGCTTGAGGACGTGCGCTGGATACACGTCCTCGGCACCTCGAAGCCCTTTGCTGCGGCCATCCTCACCACGATCCAGAACTGCATACGGGAATATTTCAACGCACACATCCAGATCAGCTACGATAGCGCCACGCCGTTCCTCACCGCCGCAAACTACACGGTCAATGTTGGGTTTCAGCTCGACCGCTACGAATGGAAAGCCCTACAGTTCAAGCTTTCCAAAGTCCCCCAAGCCATGTGGGATTCGCCGCTCAACGATTTGGCGGAACAACTACTCGGCGCACCGGCATCCATGAGCCTAGAGGGTGCAGAATGGACGTTCGATGACTTCCAAGCTTTCACTCCCAAAACCGCCATCGGAAAGAAAATCAGCATCCGTGATCTGTTTGAAGCAACGGACACCAACATGGACGTCGCTGGCACCGCCATGCTGATGAACCACAACATCCAGGTGTTCTTGCGGGGGTTCGCGCAAGCCAACAACCGCTTGCAGGAGGGACACCAGCAGCAGGTGCCCGATCCTGTTTGGAACATCGATGCTTTGATCCGCGCACTGTTCAAGGATCACCGATCCAACCCCCATAAATTCATCGGCGAAGCAGCCTCCTACCTCGACCAGCTATCGCACGCTTGATCACCGCATCCGTTCCGGTATGGCGTTCATCGCGGATTGGGCATTCGGCGACAGACGCCCGGAGAACGAGCGCAACTGCATGTGTCGCTCAAGCCGCTCGATCAACGAAAATATTGCAAACCGCGCACCCGCCTCTTTAGTGTGATCCAAGATGTTGCGTAGACGGAACAGCAGCCCTGCCAAGGTTCCCACACTTGGTTGGTGCTGCTTGGCTAGCAGGCTCGAATAATACCGGGGACTTTTCCCGAGCCAGATGCAGGAAAACTCCATCTGGGATCGAACAAGCCCCTGCTGGTTTAGGGTCTGGTAGATTTCCTCAATGCGCATCGGGCACCTCCTTTTGCCCCTATTTATTCGGTGCTTGGGCGGTGCTGCATAAATAGCAGGTCAGCGGTGATCCCATCGGGGTTCGCCAACGACAAGATCGGTCATCCCCTCGGGGATAAATAACCCTGAACATCATAAACCTGCTGCAAACAGGCCGATGCAGGGAGCTGGATCATGTCGTTTTGCTGACCGAGAAATTCATGTGCCGCCAGCTTCCGCGCACATAAGGCCCCAGACGTTGCAGCGTCTGGGGCCGCTTTTTGAGGAAGCAATGACCAATTCAAATGACCCAGCCCCGTACTGGAATATCTGGGGGCACTATGTCCGCGCACCCAGCGCGAAACTTCAGGCTTTGCAGGCCGAGTTAATGGCCACGGCGTTCACATGGGCCGAAAAGCGCCAAATCCCTGGACTGACACTTGGCTTCGCTCAACATAAAGCCGCCGTGAAAATCGCCGTTGGCCCGCACTCTAGCATCGCCAATCGAATGTCCCGGTGTGGGGATGTTGACGAACACGGCAATCGCTACGAGTGCCGCGTCACTCTATGCCCACGATGCATTATGCTGCGCCGATTTCGCCAAACCGCCGAGAACCGCGAACTGTTCGCGCATCTGGGCAATGAAGGGCTGGCCTTCATGACGGTGCTGGTGAAGGTCATCGACAATCTCTACGATGCTGATGGTTTGATGGAGGAGCACGAGCGGAAAATCGGCAACGCCATCCGCAACCGCCGCCAGAAGGATGCCCGCTGGAACGATGTCTATGTGAAGGGCTATTGGGAACTTGAACATTACCGGGACAATGAAGACCTTGGCCACAACGAGGTCCGCACGCTTCCGGCGCTTGGATTTCCTGAAATCGGTTTCGGGGATTCCGTCTGGCTATTGCATTGCCATGCCATTGTGGCGTTGGGCAATGTCTCGGTCGATGAACTGAAACGGGCGCTACGCAGCAAATCCTATCACGAGGCGTTTCAGGTGGACGTTCGCCCGTTTGAGGCTCACCGGGACGTCATAGAGAACATCAAGCGTACCACGCGCTATTCGATGAAATTCCGCATCGAGGACGACTACAAACGGACCGAGCCTTACGATCCCGAATACGTCTATGACATTGAAGTCTGTAATGACCGCAAGTTTTGGCCGAAAGACGCCGTTGCGGCATTAGCCGATTATCTCTGCAAAGCCCGTGGTGGATTTCAGGCCATGCAGTTCTGGATTGGACCCAAGGGTGTCTCGAAGACAAAAGCTCTTTCGGACAAACCCGTGACAAAGAAGGTTGATAGGAAGACAAATCAGTCTCAAACACCAAAGATCAATGACATCATCAGGAAGATCATCGACATGAGAGCCAATGACAAGGCCAGTGATGGGTCAGATACCGTGGGTTCTGTTGGTGAGATGGATGGGTTTTTGTGGTCTGGTGGGAGTGAGGACGATGGGGATAATGGGTTATCGTTACATGATACTAACTGGCTGAACCAGCACGCCCAAAGGGTTTGGGAACGACACGAGCAATCCCGATCATTGTCATTGCCACCAGATATTCCAAGCTCCAGAACAGACCCGCAAGCGGGGCATGGCGAGTTATAGCGGGCTTTTTCGCCTGATGGTCGATGCCCGCTGGCTAGTGGGATGCACTGCGTTTCAGCAAGTCCGCAGGGTCAACGTGGAGGGCTAGAGAAATACGCTCAAGCTGATCAAGGGACAGGTCAGTTTTGTCGCCGTTCTCGATCTTGTCGATTTCCACCAAGGGCCAATCGAGGTGTTCCGCCAACGCTGTGGCTGTCATCCTGCGTTGTTCCCGGTATCGCCAGACATTGCGGGCAAGCAACCGTGGGGCTTCGGGGTGCTTCAGCCGGGGCTGCATCAGCGGTCCCCTGGTGGCACGAACAGGTCGAAGGTCTGAACAGCAAGGGCTTCGGCCAACTGGTCCACATCGTTGAGGGTGATGTCGAACTGTTCGGCACTTTCGATATCCTCAATCATGACGAGTGGCCACCCTACGGCTCGTGCCAGCATATCGGTGTCGATCCCGCGCAATTCCCGCCAGCGCCGAACATTATGCGCCAGCAGCTTGTGCCCCTCCGTGATCCGTGGCCGCAATCAGCATCTCCATGGTGGTGTCGATGCCGCAACTAAAGCCGAAGGGTTCCAAGGCCAAGGAAAGATCAAAGAGCCCGTTTTTCGGGAAAAGAAGTCAGTAAAGCCAAGCGGTTAGGAACGCGTTTTGCGCGACCGGGCACTTTGGGCAAGACCATAGAGCTATAGCCGATGGCTATAGCTCTATGGGTGCCACACGTGCATTGCGCGGGTGGAGTCATCCAAATTTTTATGACAAGTATTCGTTTAGGACGTCAAGGCAGACGTTATCTGATCATTTTGCAAAACCATCCAGTCGGGGCGCGGTGTGAAACTAGATCTCAAGAACCGGGTAATCGAACTCTTATCCGCAAATCCGGAAAAACGGTTTAAGGCGAGAGACATCGCGACTTGGGTGACAGAGAACTATCCTGAGGCAGCAGCGGCCAAGCTAGAAAAGAGTGGTTCCATCGAAAGCCATTCCCAGCTGCTCAACCAGCTTGTCGCAGAAATTGGAGCTAATCGGCCGATTTGGGAAAGACAAATCCCGCAACTCCGAACGACCGACGGTGTTCGGCCACGCCTTTATTATTGGACCGACCGTTCAGAGGCCGAAGAGGTTGCGGAAGCTGAAGCAGGGAACGATCCGGTCATAGAATTTGCGACACCCATCGAGGAGGGCCCCGGTGGCGGCCCCACTCATTTGCTTCCCGACCCGAAGGTAGTCATCAGGCGCAGCGAGCATGACCTATATCCACTACTCATTGAGTTCCTTGAATCGGAATACGGTTTAAAAGGACACCGGATCGATGAAAGGAAATCTTCAAATGCTTACGGATCGGGTGGCAACAAGTGGCTATTTCCTGACGTCGTTGGGATGGAGAATCTGACCGACGGCCTCCATCAGGAGGTCGTTACAGCGATGCGCGAAAGCCGCGATACTCGCATCCGGCTATGGTCGTTCGAAGTCAAGCTGTTGATTAACCGCTCCAATGCCCGCGAGACATATTTCCAAGCTGTGTCGAACTCTTCGTGGGCCAATTTCGGTTATCTCGTGGCAGCCAATTTTGAGGGGTCTGAGACGCTCAAGGAACTGAGAATCCTATATGCCATGCATGGCATCGGTCTCATCAAGCTGGATGAGGAGAACCCTTCCGAGAGCCAAGTCATCGTGCCAGCGCGGGAGCGTCCTGTTTTGGAGTGGGCCATGTGCAGTCGTCTAGCGGTCGAGAACAAAGATTTCCGAGCGTTCATGAAACGGGTGCGCCAATTTTTCCAAACTGGTGACATGTGAGCGCTCTGCTACGTGAAATGCCGTCCCTCACCTATCGCGGTCGTGTAGCGCTACCGCTCTAGCTGAAACGCAAATCAACTAGCGGTGCATCTATCGCGAGCACCACGCATCAATAATACCCTGCGTTACCCGTTAGCGGGCTTGGCGCGCTTCGGGCAAACTGTGCTGCCCTATCGTGCTACCGCCCCTGCATGCCCCTCGCTGGACGTTTGCCGGTAGTCATTACCTCTTCGATATAATTGCCCACCTCCATGCCGAACTGGAAAGCCAATTCACGGCAGGCATCGCGTGTCTTCGGCACCGCCTCATAGGCATAGTCGAACTGCATCACCGCGAGCTGCACGTCCTTGAAAGCAGCGTGCGCGACATTGGCATCGAGCCAGCCGTCGCGGTCCATATCGCGGCTGGCGAACAGCATGTTTTTGGACCAGTCACCCACCAGTTGCAGGACCGCTGATCGCAGAGCCGCGCAATCGCGCTGCCCCTGTTGATCATCAGCATGGACAGGAACGGGCAAAGACAGAAATGCCGCCAGCAGCACCCATCGGGATTTGCTCGGCGGCATCATCGTTTTCTTCTGAGAAGATTTGTCAGCTGGCTTTGCGCAGCATCTGGCCACGTTCAGCAGCAGCCTTGGCCAACTGCTCATCGAGTTCCCCGGCACGGACAGCTTCGGTCAGCGTGTCGAGGATCGCGGGAAGTGCCGAAAGCTCACCAACGGCGATGGCGTTCTTGCCCTTGGCAAATTCGATGGGCTTCCCGGCATAGCGGAGCGAGAAGAACGTTTGTCCGCTGCCATCGGTAAACCACCCTGCCCGCAAACGCTTGGGGGTTTCCACCTGCACACGCTCACCGGCTTCATTCTTGCGCCACACCATATGGGTCGGCGCATAATGTCGACCAGCGATTTTGGCTTCGGCCATGGCTTTCTGCTCGGCAATGGCCGCGATCACTTTCTGCCGTGCCCGTTCGACGGGATCGGCGCTAGCACGAACCCGCTGTGCCGTGGTCAGGGTCAGGTTCTTGAGGATGCTCATTTCGTTCTCCGAGATCATCTAAGCTGACTTCCCGGATAAAGCCTTTGGCCAAAAGAGCGACCAGAACCTAATTGATCCATCCGAAGACTACTTTTACGATGACGGGGCATATTTCAGAGTGGCGTCCATTGGCGCTGTCTTGTGCCCGTATATGCGGCCCAATGCAGGGGCTGGTTCATTCAAACCAGTTGCACGTCTGTCTCATCAATCTCGCGAAAGCGGGACCGATCATGTTGGGACCAAATATGCCAAAAAGCAAACTTGCAAAAATCCGTGATGCGGCCTTCGAAAAGCAGAATGGCCGGTGCTGGTATTGCAATCACCCAATGCTCTCTCCCGCAAATTCGGCGTCGCCGATCACACGCAGAAACAGGCATTGGCTCTGCACTGCCGAGCATTTGAAACCAAGATCAGAGGGAGGACAGGACAGGTCTGAAAACATCAGGGCTGCATGCTTGTTCTGCAACGTCACGCGCCACCGAATGAAGCGCGTGAAAGACCCTACCGAATATCGTGCATATGTTCGGAAACGTATTGCCAAAGGGAAATGGCACCCCGCCTTACTGGGGCAGCGTAGTCTTGATTGGCAGCTCCGTCCGAAATCCCATACGTCTTAAATGGGGTGGGAAGCGGACTGTCCGCCATTTGCTGAAATGACATCGAAGCAGACACTGAAGGAGGCGCTCCAATATGCGGGTACAGCGCTCAGTATTATGGAGCGTCCATAGCCAAGAACCGCCCTGCCACGGTAGCGTCGGCAAGAGGTCAACGCGCCTCGAAAGTGGAGTTGGACATCCAGCCAACCGTACCTTCGCCGACTCGAACGTGGCTCCACCCGTTTCCGGCTTCTACGAGCAGCACCTCGGTTCCGCCCGGCACCACCATTACAACCCCGAACTGTCTGCCTGGCCCGGACCGTAGATTGACGTCGGTCGTGGTGTAACGCAGCGCGTAGGGCGCAGTGCCAGCATCGCTAGGGCTAGCCGGCTCGGGAATCTCTACATTCGCGGTCGCTTCAATCGGAGGGGGAGCGACCGGCGAAGGGAATGCGTCGGGAGCCGGATCGGTTTCAGCTGGCACGGGAGAAGCGGATGGTGCGATAGCAACGGACGCCGGTGAGCCAGAAGTTGAACCACCGTTGCTGGATAGAAGCGCATTCGCAAGCAAGCCGGCGCAGGCTACGACGCCGATCGCAACCAGAGCTCTTCCAGTGCGAGGGGCCCGTTTCTTGGTCGCTTCTACGGTCGGCACCCCTAGAGTATCGTTCGCGGGCGCTGAAATCGATCCGGCCGAACGTTGCCGTGGCAAGCCCGCAAGCATTCGCCGCCCCCGCTCGAAACCGGCCACTACACCGGTCCTGGAGAACTCCACCAGCTCGTTCAGGCCGGTAGCGCTTGTGAGGTGCATGGTCTCATACAGGCAGATCGGGATCTGGCGATTGTCCTTGAAGCGTCGATCTGGCCCACCGCTCTTATTCGGATGCTGCCATGTATGCCCAACGATACTGGCGTCGCTGGGCACGCTCTCGGTCTCGATGAATCGGGAATCCTGCCATCTCAGGTTCAAGTCGGCATAGTTCACTGCCCCTACACGACTACCGTGCTGCACAAGCACGATGTCGGGCATGAAGAAGAGGATCTGGCTCCCGACATGCAGTGCGGGAGGGATCAGATTGCTTTTGATTACACTGGGAAGTTTGTAGGCAAGGGTGGTTAGCTTCCGTCGGACGAGATGAGAGGCACCGGCGTTGCGTTTCCACGTCGTCAGGTTCTGAACAGCGCCGCCCGCTTCTATGTGCCATTTGGCAGCACATCCGCTCAGGGCGTCGAAACCCTCGGCAAGGCTCGAGTAAGCAGTCTCGGCGTCGCCCTCCAATTCATAATAGAGGACGGTCGTTCTGCGATACGAGTCCAACCATCTGCCAACCATTACCGCTGCTACGGCAATGCCGGCCCATATCAGGATGCCAAGCCCGCCCAATGCCAGCATGGCGATGACGCCGATCGCAGACGTGACCCAAAACAGCGCTACAGACATGCGCACCTGTTTTGCCTTGGCGTTGATCTCGTCGAGCATTTCCGAAAAGGACTCGTCGCGCATATGCATGACATCGCCGGAGTCGACTTCGATCATTACGACGTCGTCGTTGCTGAGCGCGGCGCTGGGGGCACCAGCATCTCTCGTAGGACCGGCTGGGCGCCGGCTCTGGCCGGCTCGCCCCAGGGTCGCGCGGTAGTAGAGCCCTCCTTGCCCCGCATGAATGTAATGCCCGCGGGGCCCAGTTCCAATGCGAAGACCTTTCACGCCGACAGAGACGCCGACCCCCGACTTAGAGAAGTTAAATCGGAACGGCCCAGCCGAAACCGATTTTCGAATATAGAATGGCAAATGCGCCCCCGCATCCAGTTTGCGACCAGTCCTCACAGCCCGCAGGTGGGTGCCAGTCTAGAGGCAGTATTGACTACGTGACGAGATCGGGCAACCGACCCGGTAGCTGGTTAGAAGGTGACGAAGCTAATGCCCGCTTTTCGGCGTAAGTCCGATCTCGCCAAACGACCGCAAGGGGGTCGAAACCTGCCGGATGGCCATTATTGCAATTTGGTTCAGCACCCAAAAGTTTATTCGCTAAACTTTTCCGACGCCATCACGCATCCTTCCACTCAGGCCGCAAGTGGTCCTTCATGCGTTCGTTGGTAACCTGCCCATAAAATTTGTGGATCATGTCGGGGCTGGTGCCGGTGTTCCGGGCCAGCGGGAACACATCAACGCCATGGGCAAGCTGCTGGCTGATGTAATAGTGCCGGAATGAATATGAGGTGCGGCGAACACCGCGATAGTCCACCAGGAGATCGCACGCCTTGAGCAGTTCGGCTAAAGCCTTCTTGGTCGAGCCGAGCCGCTTTCCCTCGCGTGTCGCAAAGACTGGATCGCTGTCCTTGGGCGGTTTCTCCATGTGCTTGACCCAGAAATCCCATAGACGATCGAACCAAGACAATGCAGCTTCCTGAGGCACGAAGGTTCGGCTCTTGGCCTTGCCATGCACTCGCAGACGAATATCGCGTTTACCGATGGGCAGCTTGCGCCCCTCGCGATAACCCAGAACATCGCCCCAGTTCAGGTTCTTCATCTCGGTTGGCCGCATACCCGTATAGGCTGCGATCATGATCTGCGAGTGCAAGACTGTGCGGTCCCAGCGCAGGTGCTCGTGGATATCGGGGTCAGAAAGCCGCTTCAGGCTCATGTCGATCAGCTTCTTGAAGTCCTGCGGCTCGAAGCTGGGCCGATGGTTAGGCTGGCCCGGTTTAGCAATGGCAATATCGGGCACCTGCCCGTTGTTCAAATAACCCCACTTTACTGCCTGCCGGAAAAGCTGGCGCAGGGTCACAGTTTCCGATTTCTGCCTGCTGACTGTTGGCATGCGCTTTTCACCCAAGGGGCGCTTGATGGTCTTGCCGTCGCGCTCATAGACAATGTGGGTGATCTCTGCACCCGGCCCGGTCAGCCAATACTCCTTGCGCCATTCGAGATACTTCTCGATGTCGGCCTCAGTGATCGCGCTGATGTCCTTGGTGCCGAAATAGGGGATGAAGTAGCGCTGCACCACCGGAGGAATGTCCCGCGCATGATAAGCTGGCCGCTCACCGCGTTCCGCTTCGCGCTCAATCAGCGCGATGAACTCTTCGGCCACTTTCGCGAACGAACTGGCCTTGGCCTTCAATCCGTTCTTGGCCCGGTATTGCGCCTCATACCAAATCTCATGGGCTTTATGCCGCGCCTCGGCTTCATCAGAGGTTTCCAGCGAACGCCTGATCTGGCCCTCGCCTTTGATCGAAAACCGCACCCACCATTTGGTGGTGCCTTCACGGCGATAGACCGAATATGGCTGTGAGAAATTTGAGTTCATGGACCCCGCACCCCTTGGATCATGGAGGTAGCCGAGCCGTGCTAAGATTGTGCTACCTCGCGGTCTAGCACATCCAGAAAACCCAATGATTTCAACGAGGGGAAATGGCCTGAGCTAGACCTGTGCTAGCTTAGTTTCTGGCTCCAACGAGAGCAATACTCTTGCTAACCTATTGATTTCATTGAGGTTTTTGGTAGCGGAGGAGGGATTTGAACCCCCGACACACGGATTATGATTCCGCTGCTCTAACCAACTGAGCTACTCCGCCCCAGGACATGGGCGGCTAGGCGGCCCGGCACTGGCGTGCGGGGTGCTTATTAGGTTTGCTGGTTCGCCCTGTCAAGCGAAAGCGGGGTTAATGCAGAGCCAGATTTCGGGCCAGACGCAGATCGGCGACGAAGCGGCGCTGCTCCTCGTGGGCGCGCTCGCGGTCGGGCATGCGCAGCAGGGCCGATGGGTGGATGGTGGCCACCAGTGTCGTGCCGTCGTCGAGCCGTGCGGGCTGGCCGCGCAGGCTCGAAATGGTGGTGCTGCGGCCCAGCAGGGCCTGCAAAGCCGTCGCGCCCAGCGCTACCACGACTTTGGGCCGTACGAGATCGCGCTCGATATTGAGCCAGAAGCGGCAGGCGGAAATCTCGCCGGCATTGGGCTTCTGATGCAGGCGCTTCTTGCCGCGGGGCACGAATTTGAAATGCTTGACCGCGTTGGTGACATAAGCCCGATCCCGGGCGATACCCGCCTCCTCGAGTGCGGTGTCGAAGAGTTTTCCTGCCGGCCCCACGAACGGCCGTCCCTCGATGTCCTCGCGGTCGCCAGGCTGTTCGCCCACGAACAGGAGGTCGGCACCCGCCTGCCCTTCCCCGAAGACCGCCTGGGTGGCGGATTGGTAGAGGGGGCAGCGGTGGCAATCGGCGATCGCCTCTCGTGCGGCTTCGAGATTCCCATAGCGCTCCGGCCGTTCGATCTCTCCCGGATGGGTCGATATTTGCGTCCGCGACATTGCATTCTCCTCGGCTGAGGGAACAATGTTCCGGCCGGTACGCGGTTGCGCATCCGTTCGATCATGGACGACAATCAGTTGCGATAAACGATCTTCACGCAACCAATCCCAGGCCTTACTTCAGTGGACAAGGATAATTCACAAGGTTCAGGAGGACCAAATGGCCTTGCAGCTCTCCGGCATCCACCACCTGACGGCGATCACCGCGCAGGCGCGCGAAAACCTCAAATTCTATACCGATGTCATGGGTATGCGCCTGATAAAGCGCACCGTGAACCAGGACGATACCAGCGCCTACCATCTGTTCTATGGCGACGGCGTCGCCTCGCCGGGCGCCGATCTCACTTTCTTTGATTGGCCGGTCGGCCGCGAAGGGCGTGGCACGCATTCCATCGTGCGGACCGGTTTGCGCGTCCGCAGCGAGGACGACCTCGCCTGGTGGAAGGAGCATCTCAAGGCCAAGGGCATTGCCAGCGGCAATATCAAGGAACTCTACGGCTTCAAGGCACTCGAATTCGAGGATCCGGAGGGCCAGCGCTTCCGGCTCGTCGCCGATCCGGCCGCCGGCGCCAGCCATCCCTGGGAGAAGAGCCCGGTGCCGGCCGAACGCCAGATTCTCGGCCTCGGGCCCGTCACCATTTCGGTGCCCCGGCTCGACCGCACCGCGCATGTGCTCACCGAAGTGCTCAGCATGCGCGAAGTGCGGGTGCATCCGGCGCGTGAAAAGACCGGCGAGGTGCATGTCTTTGCGATGGGTGAAGGCGGCGCCGCGGCCGAGCTGCATGTCGCGGTCGAGCCGGAACTGGGCTTTGCCCGCCAGGGCGCCGGCGGGGCGCATCACGTCGCCTTCCGCACCGAGAATGTCGACACGCTCCACCAGTGGATCAATCGCGTCACCGCCGCCGGATTGCGCTCCAGCGGTGAAGTCGAGCGCTTCTACTTCACTTCGCTCTATTTCCGCGAGCCCAATGGCGTGCTGTTCGAAATCGCCACCGACGGTCCCGGCTTCGCCGTGGACGAGCCGCTGGCGACACTGGGGGAAAGCCTGTCGCTCCCTCCGTTCCTCGAACCCGACCGGGCCGCGATCGAGGCCAAGCTCAAGCCGATCGACTGATCGGCGCTTGCGGCGGACCAACGGGCCGGCGGCTTGCGCCCCGGCCCGTTGCTTTTCGTCAGCGATTGGCGGCCAGCGCCGCCGCCGTTCCGATCAATTGCACGAACTCGGCGCGATAGCCGTCGGCATCGGTGCCGCGCGCGCCCTGGGCCAGGGCCTTGATCTGATCCCAGCTCAATTCGCCGCCGTAGTCCGAGCCGCGCAGCTTTTGCCCGAAGGCCGCCACTGCCGCCGCGAAACGGGCGTCGTCCGATGCCTCGGCGATATCGTCGGCCGCCATCGCCTGCGTCACCGGCGTTTCGAGCAGCGTGCTCGCCTGCGCATCCGGCAGCTTGTAGCGCAGCTTGAGGAAGGCGATCTCGTCCCCTGCCGGCGGCGCATCGGCAGCGGCATCGCGCTGCCCATAGCGTAGCGGCTCGACGAGTTCGGCGCCCGAACCCTTCGGCGTGATCTCATAGAGCGCCGTCACCGTCGTCCCCGCTCCGACATCGCCCGCGTCGACCTTGTCGTTGTTGAAATCCTCGCGATTGAGCGCGCGGGTCTCGTAGCCGATCAGGCGATATTCGGAGACGAAAGCCGGGTTGAATTCGACCTGGATCTTGACGTCCTTGGCTATGGTTTCGAGCGTGCCGCCGATCTCGTCCACCAGCACTTTGCGCGCCTCGCGGAAGCTGTCGATATAGGCGGCATTGCCGTTACCGTTCTGGGCGAGGCTCTGCATGGTGGCGTCGTCGAGATTCCCCTGCCCGAAGCCGAGCACCGACAGCGACACGCCGCTGTCGCGCTTGCCCTTGATGAAGGTCTTGAGCGCCTCGGGGTCGTCAATGCCGACATTGAAATCGCCATCCGTCGCCAGGATCACCCGGTTATTGCCGCCGGGCAGGCGCGCTTCCTCGGCCAGCCGATAGGCCAGTTCGATCCCCTCGGCTCCCGCCGTCGAACCGCCCGCATCCAGCCCGTCCAAAGCCGCCAGGATCCTGGCCTTCTGGTCGGCATGGGTCGGCTCGAGCACCACGCCGGCCGAGCCGGCATAGGCGACGATGGACACCGTGTCGCCGGCCGAAAGCTGGTCCACCAGCAGCGCGAAGGCGCGTTTGAGCAGCGGCAGCTTGTCGGGCTCGTCCATCGAGCCGGAGGTATCGATCAGGAACACAAGGTTGCTCGCCTTGCGCGCGGCCGGCGGCGGCTCATAGCCCTTGATGCCGATCTCGAGCAATTGCGTCTTGGGGTTCCACGGCGTCGGCAAGATCGAAACCGTCGGCTTGAACGGCTCGCTGGCGCTGGCCGCCGCCGGGTAGTCATAGGGGAAGTAGTTGATCAGTTCTTCGATTCGCACCGCGTCGGGCTCGGGCAGGAATCCCTCGCCAAGCATCCGCCGCACATAGGCATAGGAGGCCGTGTCCACGTCGATCGAGAAGGTCGAGACTGGCGCCTCGGCGACGCTCTTGACGCTGTTCTCGTCGAACCTGGCGAAGGTGTCCCCGCTCGGCTGCGTCTGCCCGGTCGCCATCCGGCTCATCGGCGCGACGGGCATGGCCTCGTTGAGCATTTGCGGCGCGGCCATCGCCATGGGTGCCGGGGCGGCAGCGGGGGCGGCAGCAGGCGCCGCCATCAGCGCATCCGCATTGGCCTCGCCGCGCATCCTGGCCTCGCTTTCGGCCACCGGCGGCGGCGGCGCCAACTCGACGGCTGGCGCGCTCTGCTGCTTCTGGGCCAATTCAGGCTTGGCGGCAGCCGTTTCGGCCGGCGGCGCCACCGGGGTCTCGGCGGTCATCGGGGCAGCCTGCTTGCTGGCCACCACCATGGGAGGCGTCATCGACGTGCTCGAATAAAGCTGCATCCCCAGCGGGAAGAGCAGGAGCGCCACCGCGGCGGTGCCGATCGGAATGCGGTAATCCATGGTCCAGGTCCTCTTGCTTGCGAAGATGGACTTGAGACGCTCCAGCCAGCCCGAACCTTGGGTCGGCATCGTCGATTTTTCTGCATCCTGTGCCTGTGCCGCCTCGAAGGCAGCCATGGCGGCATTGAGCGCGCGCTGGCGCGCCTCCGCGCTCGGGGCCGGGCTTTCCAGCTTGCCGAGCCGGCGTAGCGGATCGCTGTTCATGTCATCGCTCATAAAAGCCCCCTCAGGGTCTTTTTCGCTTCGTGTATGTGCCAGGACACCGTGGCCTCCTTGCACCCCATGATCTCGCCGGCTTCCCTGTGGCTGAGGTCTTCGGCATAGACGAGAAGCACGGCGTCGCGCTGCTGGTCGGGGAGTGCGCGCACCGCCGACCAGATTTCGCCGGCCGTCGTCGCGTCCTCCTGCTCGGGCGGCGCGTCCTCGGGCGTCACCAGCGCCAGCGCTTCGCTGCGCCGGCCCTGGCGCGCGCGGGCGCGCTGCATGTCCCGCACCACGTTGAGCGTCACCCGATAGAGCCAGCTCGAAAAGGCCGAGCGCCCGTCGAAGCTGCGCAGCGCCGTTGCCAGCCGCACGCAGACATCCTGCGCCACGTCCTCGGCATCGGCGCGGCTGCCGCACCATTTGTAGGCGGTGCGGTAGATGAAGTCGTAATGCCCTTCCACGATCGCGGCGAAAGCTTCGCCGTCGCCATTGGCGGCGCGCTTGACCAATTCGCCTGTCTCGACACTCGCGTCCAAATCCACTCGCAGCCCGTTCCCGCCGAGTTTGCTTCTTGTCACGGATAGGACGCCGCTCTGGCAACATTCCTTTGGGTGCTGGACAGGATTTTTTGCGCGGCCTAGAGCCTTGTGCAGATAGAAACGGAAAGGCAGCAGCTTATGGCCGAGAACGACAAGACGCGGCAGCGCATCTTCCTGGGCGCGATGGTGGCCCTGGCCCTGATCCTGGCGGGCATGACCATCTACAATACCATGCAGACCCGCTCCGAAAACGCCGAGGCGGCGGCCGCGACGGCGCCATAAAGGCTTATGAGTGCAAGAACGATCCCACCGGCGGGAGATATGAGAATTTGGGGGCTCGCTCCCGCCGGCGGAGACATCAGCGCGTCACACGCCGATGCATGAGCCACGCCCGGAACCGCCCTGCGGCGATCACCGCGCAATGACAATTCCGTGATATTCTCACAACTTCGCGGTTTGAGCAATCAGACTTTCGCGGGCAGCGAAACGAAGCACTGTGCTAGCGCCCCTCGCGCCACCCCCTCGATCGAAACACCTCCCCCCTTGCGGGGGGAGTGTTCACATTGGACGCGAACTAGATTCTAGTTAGGTGAGTGATTTGGGGAGGGGCGAGGGATGGAATGTCCTGATTGCGGCAGCGCCAGGCTGATCAAGCGCGGACCCAAGCAGGGGTTTCAGCGGTATATGTGCCGTCAGTGCGGTCGCTATTGCACCGACAGGGCGCCCAAGTTCAGCACCCAGACCAAGGCGATGGCGGTCGAGATGTACATGA